>Ga0306872_100124_pt1 | contig 33882 bp, 42 predicted proteins | sample AntRauMeHopE1498_FD_190455 | JGI IMG/M metagenome (GOLD analysis project Ga0306872, IMG submission 190455) | Saline lake microbial communities from Rauer Islands, Antarctica - Metagenome Hop E1 #498 (v2) (version 2) | ecosystem: Environmental > Aquatic > Non-marine Saline and Alkaline > Saline ...
TGTAGAAGTTTGGCAGTATATTTTTAATAACGTAGCGCCGCTGCGTCCAAAGGCTCTTAAGTTCTAAGTCGGCCACTCTGTCGTTAGGGTTCACGCCTAAGTCCGCATCAGATGTAAACTCGAAAATAGCGGGTTCGTTAACGTTGAAAAAGTTTAACGGTTGTTTTTGAAAAGTAATTGCCATGATTCTTTTATTTTATTTTTGATGTCTGGCATTGCTAGCCGTATAACCTCGTTAAACTTCTCCGCGTTAATCGATTCAGTAACAATGTCAGATCCTCCTATCTGATACCAAGATGTACCGTTGTTTATAATCGAATTTTGTACTGCATACGGGTTGAGGTCAAGCCCTTTTGCGTCTATCCATTTCTGTAAATTTTCAATACTTGGGTAGGGCGTTTGATCTGGAGCTATACCGTTGTTCAAGCCTACTATGTAATCTAGTGCTATAATGTCGTAGCTTAGCTGGTTAAAACTCTCGTTCTTTTCGTACCTAACCGAGTTGAGTAGTGATCTAGTGGCTACCATATCGTTTTCGATTATTAACCCTTTGAGCTTGTCAATTATAACGGTCTGCACCGCCTCGTCGGTTGTCATATCTCAATAGTTAACGTAATTTCCACGCCGCTATGGTTGACCCGCTTTAGGGCCACGGTGCTATTCCAAATAGGGCGTACTTGTGAAATTGTAACCGTTTGGTCGCAGCATCTGAAATAAGAGCGTAGCGTATTTAAAAAGGCTATGTTTAAAAATTCCTTTGTGATTGTGTCAAATTGACCATCTACGCTGCCCGTCTCCACTTCTAGTGAAGGGCTAACCGCGCGTGCTATTGTAAGTAAGCAGTCGTAACGTGCCGAGCTATAGCGGTTGACCCCGTTTAAGACTACAGGTCTAACCAGCAGCACTCGATTAACAGCAAAGAATGCGTAGGGGTCTGCATCCATAGACGCTCCCGCTGCATCGGTCTGGATGAAAGTAATACCGTTAAACTCGAAAATGTTTTTAAGCACGTCGTTAACGTCCGCATTTGCAGCAGGACACGTCCAAGTTTCATCTATGGGTTTTAGTATCATTTCTTTGCTTTTTGAGCGTTGAACGCGTTAAAGTGCGTTAACTTATCTGCAAATATATCAAATAATATCGTATAAAAGTTGAATAGTTTTCTTTTATTATGTTCCGTTTCGTTATAGTTTAAAGCTATGCCCTTTTTATCGGCCCAAAGTTTGAGGTAGTAGTACCTGTTTATTTCGGCGTTATTCACCCCTTTAGTCGCAGGAATGTTGTAAGACGCGTGTACCTCCTCCACTAAAGCGGAGAGGTTCTTTAGCGCTTGCTCGAACTTAAATCGAAACGCTAGGTTGCGTAAAGTGCTGCCTTCGGACTTGAAGCCCGTGCGGCGTTTAAAATCGTTTAACAATTCCGTTTCATTTGCATCTTTAATTTGCAACCAGTCATAAGCGTTAAATTCAGCCATGATGTCATCCACAGTTACGTCAATAACTAGTGCTCTAGCAATGAAACTATCGTTTTTTGTTAACTTGGTACGCATCGTAGTAAATTTTGATGAAGTGGAACAGCGCTAAAATAAACCACGCTAGGAACGTTAAGACTGCCGAACCCGCTATAATTGCGAATATTATTTTTAAAAATGCTAACATATTTTAGTTTTTTAGTTTTTAATTATACCCAACCCCCCGTGTTTTTAACCTCGAAATACATTCGCATCAGTAAAGAATCGAAAAAGTCGGGGGACTTGCCCGTGCGCTCCTTATGCTTGCTTTTCTTTTCTAGTTTTATTTTCATTTCGTCGTCCATTGGTTCGCGTCTAACGCTCTCTAGGTCTGCCATTATTTGCTTGAAATAGTGTTTACAGGCTACGTGCAGCGTTTTTTTCTCGATTAATTCCTTTAGCTTGAACGCGCATTCGGTCTTTAAGTTTGCGAACTGTTTGTCTTTAATCGCTGCCGCGTTGTTCGTGAATGGCTTGGCCGCGGTTAGCTTCTTAAGGCTGTTAGCGGTAAAGCGGCGCAGCCCGTCCGCATCGTAAACGATATTAGAGTGCGGCACGTTGTACTCTTGCGCTAATAGAATTAATTTATTGCCTATCGCAGTCTCATCAATTTTATCTATAGCAATAACCTTCTCCACTACAAACCCGCTCCAGATTGTAATTACGAACACGTCCGCGCCCATGTAGGCGATATCCGCGCTTAAATACCTTTGCGGCGTACCTTTTACAAAAGTGTTTGTGAAAATGTCGCAAATGTCATCGTAGGAAGGGATGAGGGCCAAAACGTTGTCATCATACTCAAAGTTTCCGTAAATAAGGCGCTGAATAGTGGAATCCTCCCCCGTTAAAAGTATTCCTTCGACGTAGCTAGCTACTTCGGGGCTCGGGTTGTCGGTGGGCAGGGCCTGTATAAACTTCTTATGCTCGGGCTCGGCGTTGTCCTTCCACGGCTTGTAATAGCGGTTGTAGACGTGCGTTTTAGCAGGGTTGAAGGTCTCAAGTAACTTCTTAGTAAGTTTGTATTTTTCGTTTAAGCAGCGGCCTAAACGGGTAAAAAGTATGTCTATAGCTTTTGGATCGGTCTCACTGCTCTCGTCGATAGCCGCTCCCGTTAGTTCTAGTCCTCCGAAACGTTCGTAGAGCGGGTCTGAGGGTTTATATGCGGTGTCAATTAGATAAATTACGGAACCGTTCCAAAAAATAAGCTTGTTAAGTTGCTGGTTGTAGGTGTAGTGTTTTTCGTTCAGCAGTCCGATCTCTGCAAATACTTTGAAGAGCGTTACTAGGGTTGTCTTTTTCAAGGTTATCAATTCCTTACGGCCAAGGCCCCACGCGGTACCAGAGTACTCACAAGCCATAAAAGTAAGCCAGTAGCACATGAGGTAAGACTTCCCAGAGAACGCCCCGCCTCCGTAGCCTATGAAGAGCGTAGCTTTGTCGTTTAGCAGTTTCCAAGCCTTAGTTTGTTTTTTCGAGAGCTTCACAGCTCCGCTACTCATCCAAAACGATTTGAAAGTTAACAGGAGGCAGCTTCTCTCCGCCGCTGGTTAGATCTTTTCGCACCGGGGCGTACTCGCCGTCCATTTTGTTCAATTCCGCAATAGCGGCCTTTCTGTCGTTGTAGTCGGGCAGAGCTAAGATTACCATAACGCCGTCTTTAGTCACCACGTTACGCTGCACTTGGAGCGTACCGTCAGCCATTTGCGAGAGTACATTCATTCGCTCGGCTTTGCTCATAACGCGGTACTCCGTGCGCTCTGAAATAGCGGCAACTTTGATGTCCTGCCTCTCTAGTTTTATCTGGTTTTGCTCCTCTTCAAACTGTTTTTTGGCAACTTGCCAATACCTGTCAAAAGTTCTAGTACTCAAATGCCACTCAGCGACGAAGCGCGCCATGACCTCGCCGCGATCCATGCCGAAGTCAATATCGGAGATCATTTCGTTAATCAAGGCGTCACGGTTCGGTTTCATAAAAGCAAAGATACAGCACTTTTCAAATAAAAAACAAATAAATTGCAAAAAAGTTATTGTTTACGCTGTTAACCCGCGCCGTTGTTGGTTTTAAGGCTCAAAGCAACAATGTAAACAAAGAAACAATGAACTCTACAGGGCTATAGTGTATTATTCAATATTTCTATAATATACTATAATCCTATATAGCTATATAATACTATATTATTAATATTAATATTAATATTAATTATTATTGTTTATATTGTTTACTTAGTAAGTTAGCCCCCGCCGTTGTTGGGATTGATGCGTAAACAATGATTGTTGCTTATTGTTGCTTTAGTTGCTTATTTTAACAGTTTTTAACAGTATTTAAGAAAAAACTAAAAACTTTCATTTTTTCGCAAAATAAAAACGGCTACTTATTAAAAAGTGCCGTTTTCTAGTTTTTACGTTCTCGAATGTTTTGCCTAAATCATTGTTTACATTGTTTACAATCCTGCGAACCGCCGCCGCCATTGATTTGGTAAGCGTAAACAATAAAGTAATGTATTGTTTACGGTTGTTGCTTTTGTAAACAATGCTATTTTTTATTGTTTACGTTTCGCCAGCCATTTATATGCTCTTTTAGCACTCTTAAAGATGTAAACTTCTTTAATTTCGGATTTCCTTTCTAAAAGATACGAGCTTTTATTTACTAAAAACCCGCAATTAACTATACTAAGGCCGTCATTGTTTAAGACGCATACCCCCTTTTCTGTTTCTAAAAGCAAGCCCCTAGTTTTTGTTTCATCGTTCCAAACTATGCCTACTTTACTGCTTTTATCCAACTCTACTGCATACCCCGTTGTTACTTCGGATATTATTAACTCATCTCGGGTGTAAACTTTTCTACTAATCTGTAATTCTTTCATAATTTTATAGTTTTAATCTTGGGGTTTCGCCCCGTTAATACTTCTCTGTTGTTCCCTGTTTCCACCCGCTCGAAGGCCTTAACCATCGCCTCGTTGTCGGCCAAATGCACGCTTTTACAGCGCAGCAGCCATTTGTAAAACTTCTCTGCTTTTTTCATACCCTGCCAATTTTAACGTTAAACGCCCCACATTTTTCATCAACTTTCTGCATCCAGCGCAGCTCCTCCTCCTCCTCCTCCTCCTCCTCCCTGTCAGGGTGACCCTTTAAATAAGAAATGCAAGGAGCGCCGACTGCCTCATAAACGTATTTAGCCCGCGTTTTCTGCTTGAGAACGAGAAACGCGTTAAGGCTCTTCTCGTTCTCAAATTCGGCCACATTAGTAGTCCCGCGCTCTGTAATCTCTACGCTAAACCGCTGCTGCGTTACAACCTTCTTAGCCGCGGCCCGCTTCTTAAGGAGAGCCTTAGCGTGCTCCAGCTCAACCGCTTGCAGTAGTTGCTCGGTCTTAGTGCTCAAGGCGTCCTCGATGTCTAGGAAGTTCCTTAAATCCTGCATTCGTTTCTCGAAACTCATACCTGTTTTACTTTAGTAGTTATAGTTATTAACGCCCCCGTTTTACCGCCTTGGGGGGCATCGTTGGTAAGTCTGAACTCAATACCTAGCCCGATCAGGGCTGAGGTTATTTCGCGCGTCCTGTCGGACGTAGTGCGGTAATTACCCCTACCCTGCACGTTTACGGGCCGTATTCTCTGCGAACCCCTAGAGACCTGCATAAGCCAGTCGAATACAGTAGAGTTGCGGTTCAGATGCTTGTCGGCTACAAGCTTCTCGATTTTGGAGGCTAGTACTTTTGATGTAGTTAATTTCATAATTTCTATATTTTCTTTTAGCGTTATTGCTGGTACAAATATACTTCAATACCTTAAAAGTGTAATACGCTTTAACAATTATTTAACTTTTTAAATACTTGTCAATCTTTGCTTTGATCGACTGCATAAGGCTCTCCTGTGTATTAGCTTTACTATCCAGCGCAGCGATTACTCGCTCGTCTTCCGTTCCAATGGCGACCAGTCTGTTAATGGTAACGCGCTCCTGCTGCCCCTGTCGGTCTAGTCTCTTGTTAAACTGTTGGTACAGTTCCAGCGACCAGTTACAAGAGTACCACAGCGCAATATTCGAGCCCTCCTGTAAGTTCAGCCCGTGCCCACCAGAGGCGGGGTGCATGAGTAAAATAGGTATTTTACCCGCGTTCCAGTCCTTGATATGCTGGTCGGTCTCGAGCTTCACGGGGCCGTACTTCTTTAACTTCACAAGTAGCCTATCCAGCTCGTGCTTGTACGTGTAAGCAAGCAGCACGGGCTTACCGTTTGCCGCCTCGATAACCTCCTCCGCGGCTTCGAGTTTAACCGCGTGGATAGTGTGGACGTTGCGCTCCTCATCATACACCGCCCCTCCAGCGAATTGCAGCAGTTTGTTTGATAGGGCTGCCGCATTAAGCGCGGAAACCTCGCCGCTCTCGTCTATCCCGCTAACGAGCTCTAGTACTTTGTCGCGCTCGAAGTCGGTGTACCGCTTCATAACCGCGGCCCCCAGGTCAAGGCTTATATCGTTGTAAATAGCGGGCGGCATATCGAGATAGTCCTCAGCCTTCATAGATATGCAGATGTCCCCTATAGCGTCGTGGATGAGGGTATCGCTGCCCTCTTGAGCGTTGTAGTTGAACACGATATGTCCGTTACGCTTACCCGGACTAAAGTACTTGTCTCTGAAACCCGTCAGCGTTTTACCGAGCCGCTCCCCCCGATCCAGCAGCCATATCTGCGACCATAAGTCGATAAGGCCGTTAGGCGCGGGCGTACCTGTTAAGATGCATATTCTAGTGAAGTAGGGCTGCAAGTGCTTCAGGGCCTTGAAGCGTTGGCTCTTTGGGTTTTTAAACGAGCTCGATTCGTCAACCACCAGCATAACGTCTTCCCCGAGAACCCTAAGGCTTTGGTACATAGACTGAAACCAAACCACGTTATCGCGTCCTAACATATAGATGTCAGCCTTGACCCGTACCGCGTCCTTACGCTGCCGCTCGGTACCTATGATCTTAGATATGCGCAAGCCCTTGAGGTGTGCCCACTTCTCCACTTCTGCCGACCACACCGATTCAGCGACCCGTTTTGGAGCGATGACCAGCGCAGCGTCAATCTCGAACTCCTCGAACTTAAGGCGCTTAATAGCGGTGAGCGTAGAGATAGTCTTGCCTAAACCCATATCCAGAAACACTCCACATGCGTGGTTGGTAAGTATGTGTTCAACGGTTGCCCGTTGGTAGTTGTGTAAGTTTAACTCGTTCATTATATGTCGTAAGCTTCTGTTATACGCTTCGAGGCTATCTCGAAGTACTTTTCATCTCGTTCAATTCCTGTGAACTTACGCGAGAGATTGCCACACGCAACTCCCGTTGTGCCGCTCCCCATTGTAAAATCTAAAACGGTTTCGCCTTCGTTTGTGTAGGTTTTAATTAGGTACTCCATTAAGGCTAATGGTTTTTGAGTTGGGTGTTCACCGTTTATACATTTAAAATTAATTAAAGTATATGGATTTTCCTTTCCTCCGTTTGATACATTTGTAGGTATATTTTTTTGTTCTCCATAAGTTCCACCCCCTTTTGTTCGTGTGAATACTCTTTCTTTAACTTCTTTGAATTGCCTGTTGTATGTAGGTTGCTTTTTATAAAAAACACTTATATTTTCTGTTTTTCTTAATGGTTGTTTTTTTGCGTTTAAAAACCCTGTTGGTCTACTTTTTTCCCAAACCCAATCATACTTATAATTCTTAATATTACTCATTCGTAGAGCCGAACTAAACGGCTCACTACCAAACAAAACAATAGCACCGTTAGGCTTTATTATCCTGTTTAACTGCTCCCACATAAAGTCAAACGGTATAACGCTATCCCACTTGCAGGCGGTCGTACCATACGGAGGGTCGCAAATAATAGCGTCAACGCTCCCACTAGGCACGTAGTCCATAAGTTCAAGGCAGTCGCCCTGCATTAACTTAAACATCCGTTATATTTTCAACAAACGCGTCAATCCCTTCTACGCTGTCAATTACAGCAACTACAAAGCCTAGTTTCTCGAGCCGTTTATGAACTAGTACTTGGTCGGGGCGGGCACGTTTTCCCGTGCTTTTAAGCTCAACAAAATACGAGCGGCCCTGTAGCATTACTAACCTGTCAGGCAGTCCCGAAACGAACGTAGGGAGTAGCTTAATAGTGTAGCCCCCTACTTTTTTAATCGATTGCAAGAGCTTCTGCTCAATGCGTTTCTCAGATATTATTTTCATGTTTATTTATTTTTGATTCAACTATTAAGTAACCGCCCGCCTCTCGGAAGTCCTCCATTATAAAGCGGGCGGTTACGTGTGCCATTCTCAGCTCTCTTGCAGCGTCGTAGTAACTGATGCCGTTCAGGACTAACTGCACAAGTGCAATCCGTTTAGAGTTCCTCTCTTGCGTAGTATTTCTGTTTGCCATAAGTTCCGAAATTCTTAGTTGTTGCTTTATACTCCCAACCTTCAACTGACTTCATAAGGTCGTTGATGTCGCGGGTTTTGTACCTATCCATATCTTCACGGTTCTTACCGAAACACTCGGCCCACACCTCCGCAATACACACTACCTGCCGCGCGTCGCCTTTGTCGGTCTTACCCTCTAGATACATTCTACGTTGGTAGATATCCATTTCAACCCATTTGCTCGGCAGCCTTGCTTCAAGGTACTGCTCAAGTAAGCCTTTACGCTCGTCGCTCTCTGAGTGTTCGAGCTGCTTACGTTTAGCCAAGGCCTCGGCCTCGCTAGAGAGGAAGAGCGTTTCTCCAGCTTTGAAGAGCTGCACGGCCTCCGCCCACAGTTGGTCAACCTCAGGCACTAAATCAGTCCATACGTCCTTCTTTACCCGCTCTGGTATTACTTCAATAGGGAGGAAACGCCTGTTACCATTCGCCCCTGTTAGGAAGTTGCGCTCATTGGTGGATCCTACGAAAACGCATTGACGCTTATAAGTCTCGGACGTTCGAGCGTATGCGGGTCTAAAGCTATCCTCCTGCTTTGTGATGAAGTGCTTTACTGCCTCAACCTCGGCCTTGCGCAGTCCTGCGAGCTCTGCCATTTCGATGATCCACGCGCCTTGTATTTGCTCAAGAGCCTCTTTACCTTGAACCGTCATAAAGGTATCAGAAAACCAAACCTTACCTAATATTTTGAAAAAGCTAGATTTCTTAGTACCTTCTGCACCTACAAGCGTCAGCACGTTGTCGTACTTGCATCCCGGAACGAATACACGTTTAACCGAGGCAACCATGAATTTTCGTACCGCCTCCTGCGTGTAGAGGCTCTCTAGTGCTCCAAAGTAGTCAGTAAGTAAGTTATCAATTCGTTTTACACCGTCCCACTCCAGCGCGTTAAGGTAGTCTTTTATAGGGTGAAAGCTCTGTTTTTCAAACTCGATAGCGAGGGAGTCGTCAATCTTTAACGAGCCACTTATGCCGTATATAGTCTCAATGTAATTCCTAACGCCTGAGTAGTCCACGTCCTTAATAGGTTCGGGAGTTGAGATTTTACGCCACGGGAGCGTCCTAAACACATACCGTTTTGTATCAAACTGATTGCGTTTGAACGTATCTTTAAGCCTTGGATCATTCGCAAAAATTACGGTTATATTTCGAGCGCTAGAGAGCGGCTTACCTTTGCCGTCAACCTCCAGAGCTTCTGCCCAAGTCGTGTCCTCTTGGTCGCCTTCAACGTTCGGTGCGTCGTCCGCGTAGTCGTAGTCCGAGGTCTCGAACATTTCAGCTATAAGCGTAGCCTTGACCCCCGCGTCTTCACGGGAGAAGTCCTCCATAGCTACGAACGACTTAGGTCGAGCGGACGTGTTGGCCTCGTTATCGAAATGTCCGAACTTATGCAGTCTTACAAGGTCAAACGCGTTGGATAGCTTACCTCCGCAAGGGTCTGTCCCGTGGTGCGAGTAGGCGAAAGTATCTTCGTAAACCATAAGCCCCGCAGCCGTGCTACCCTTGGTGTAGGTGTACCGCTTGTCGTCTGCTGTAGCGATGTACTCATCGCTTAAGAAAGCCTCAATAGCTTGCGAGATAGTGTAAGTACGGCAAAACGCTCCGATTATTCCTTTTTTCTCTGTAGGATCTTCCTGCTTCTTTGAAGCCTCCCCAAGTTCACGGATCTTTCTGTCAGCCGTTGGCCAGAGGCTTGTGTCCTTCCAATCGATGTAGGATTCGAGCGTCTGGTCAACGTCAAGCCAAGGACCGTCCTGCTCCTCGAAGTAGTACTCCACGTCTTTAGGGCTCGAGGGCCAAAACATAAGGCGGTTAGTCTCGAAGGTCGTATTGTCAAATAGCTCAATCCCAAGCACTCCAGCTATCTTACGACTTACAGCCACGTACTCGTCAGGCGTTGCCTCGCGGCTAAGTGGGATGAGTAAGCGGTAACGAGGTGTGAGGTCTGAATGCTTATGAGTGCCGTGTATAATTGCGGCACAGTTGAAAAGCATTGTGAAGTCCTCCCAAAATTCAAGGTGTGCAAAGTCGATGTCTAGCGTTGCTAGTTGTCTACTTACAACCGTTGAGGGGCTGCGCTTACCACCGCGCAAATACCCGCCTACATACCCGCCTACGTCCTTTATTTTGCTCTGTTCCTCTTTAGAGGCGTTAATGAACTCCTTATAGGTCTCGTTCGTTTTTTGGCCCTCGCGAAGTTTTGCGGCGAAGTCCGACCACTTCCAAGCCTTATTTTTCCATACCTTCGACTTTGCGCCGAGGGCAGTAGCTATGTTGATTTTATGGTCGTGCATCATATTACTTTTAGATTAGCGGCTTGTATCCAGTAGTATTCTTTCTCTGGAGAAGTGATCCATATAAATGAAGAGGCTAAGGCGTTCCAGAGGCTGTCCTCTCCTCTATTTAACCGATAAGGCGCAGTATTAGCGATAGCTTTCGCTCTAACGTCCTCAGGCAGTAATTCAAACCATTCTCTTACTGTTTTCATAAATTCTTAATTTAAAAGTTAACAAAATTATTTCACTATATTATCAGATACCCACACCCAGTAAGGCAATTTTTCTGGGCTATCGCTCCAAACAAAGGACGTAGTAAGCGCGTGCCATAAGTCGGGGGCTTCGCTCTCTAGCTGCGTCTGCGATGTGTTAGCGATAGCGCGGCGGCTTTCGTCTTTAGGAAGCATTTTGAACCAATCTTTTACTTTTTTCATATTACTCTATTTTATTAATAAATGCCGCGGCCTCGACTTTCGAGAACCCTGTAAATAGTAACCCAGTGCTGAACTCAATCAGTTCAATCTCTTCTAACTGCTCCCGCGTTGCAATAGGGAACTTGTACCCTTTGGTTTTATTTAAACGCGTTGCAATGGTTTTGAGGGTGTCGTGTTGTTCCTGCTCCAGTCGGTGCGTGAACATTTTTTTAGTGGTTTTTTTCATTACTTGATTCTTTTTGATCCCATCCAGTTATTACTTCCGTTTTGCTTATAGGGGGATTCTAACCAAAAGCCGCGCTTACTTTCTTTTAATTCTTCCCTAGATGCAACTTTAACTGTTTTTTGTTGCTTTTGCTCGTTTCCTTTAAAGATTGTCAATATAAAAGTTTTCATAATTCCTGTAATTTGCTTTAGCTTTATTGCTGGAACAAATATAAGGCAGCATCTTAAAAGTGTAATACGCATTAACAATAATTTAACTTTTTAATCCTTCTTATAAAACGGGGTCAAGTACCCCTCGGCAGGAAACGGTACGCCGTTGTAAACATCCGACGTTTGCCCCATTAAATCACAAATTTGATCTAGTGCCTTCTCGCTACCAATTACAGGAACTTCGCACACCGCCTCATCGTGAACGTGCAGCACAATACTATAGCCCGACTTGTCAACGCGCTGCATCGCCTCAGCGAGTAAGTCTCTCGCTATCGCCTGTACTATATTCTCGGTCAACTTGCCGCCGTACGTGTCAACCCAGCCCCACTGTTTTGTAGTCTGATCCATTCCTTTATAACGGATTGAGAGGTTGTCCCATTGATTTTTTGAAAAGCTCGGTGACTGGTAAAACAGCTTGCGTCCAGATGGCAACTGTATTGTAAGTACTTCACCGTTGTAGTCGAACACCAGCCCTTTATGCTGCGAGGTTACGGCCTTGCGAGTTTTTAGGGCTTGAATGGCGCACTGCTCCAAGTCGTACCAGAGTTGCACTATTGCAGGGTTAGCCTTGCGCCACTTGGTAACAATTAACTTCATTTCAATTTCACTCAGTCCCATTTTTTCACCGCCCATGGTCTTAAGTGCTCCAACGCTGCCCTGGTACCCGAGGGCCAACTCTGCTACTTTACCCTTAGCCCTGTAATCCGAGCCCTTGGTTACTTGCTCTATTGGGACGTTAAACATTTTGGAAGCGGACGCTTCGTATATTTTGCCGTGTGTATTGAACACCTTAAGCCTCCAGGTCTCCCCCGATAGCCACGCTATAACTCGGGCCTCAATCGCGCTGAAATCTGCAACAGCGAAGGTGTGCTCGGGCTTAGCTATAAACGCCGTTCTTATGAGTTGGGATAGCAGACTTGCAATGTCGTCGTAAAGCATCTTAGTAAGGTCGTAGTCTCCACTAGCAACAGCCGCGCGGGCTTGCTCCAAGTGCTGCAAGTGGTTTTGTGGCAGGTTTTGCATCTGGATCAATCGACCCGCCCAGCGGCCCGTACGGTTAGCCCCGTAAAACTGCAACAGTCCTCGGGCGCGGTTGTCGTCGCCGTGGCAGTTGATCATAGATACATATTTCTTTGTGGAGGTCTTAGCCCCCATTTGTCGTAGCTTTAATACCTCCCCGACTATCGGGATAGTTTTACCCTCGAGCAGTTCTAAAACGTTCCCTTTTGCCACGCTGTTGACTTGTAGCCCGGTTTGAGCACTTAACCACTTCTTTAATTGAGCGGGACTGTTTGGGTTGTCCAGCCGCGTTAAGTGCTGGAGCTCTAGGAATAGTTCCGCGCTAAATAGGTCGTCCATTACAGTAGCTTGCAGCGCAAAGTCGGTATCTATTAAAATACCGCGGTCGTTTATCTGTTGATCTAAAATGTAGTGCTGCCGTTCCATTTGTGGAATTTTGTACTCTATCAACCTAGCGCCTACGTTACGCTCGGCATTAACGTCCTGCTTGCAGTAGTCCTTGAAGGCATCCCACTTATGCGGGTCGTGTTGTGGCAGGTTTCGAGTTCGCCCGCCGTTTACCTTTGTAGGTTTAACCGGGCAAGAGAAGTACTTAATTAAAGCCTTACCCTCGGCCGACTTGCCGTCCTGCCCAAGTTCAAGTGCTTTACTTACGCCGTCCAGAGATAGCGGGAGGCCACAGTACCCCGCTTTTACCGCCGAGCAGTACCACTGTTCAATAGGGGTTTTAAGTCCGTAAGCCTCGAACGCTCTACGCTCAAAATTTGCATTGTGGGCGTGTTTTTGTACGTCTTCGTCTCTAAGAGCGGGGGCAAACCAAAAAGGCAAACGCTCTCCCGCTGCAAGGTCTATTATAGTAACCTCGGACTGGTCAAAGGCGTAGGCAACCATTAGTATTTCAAAGTCGGGACTTTCAAAGTATTTATAAGCCCCGCACGTTATAAGGTCAACGCTGCTGTAGGTCTCAATGTCAATGTGTAGTTTTTGCATAGCGGTGTATGTATTAAAAAAGCCCCGATTGAATTACCGAGGCTTTAGTGCTACTGATTAAGAGGTTCTGCCCTTAGCCCTTAGCGTAATATTTCACTCTAATAACGCCAGAGTACGCGGGTCTAAGATTAACTTTTTTAAACCAAAAAATGTTTATTTGCAAAACTCCCGTAACGCTGCGGCTCTGCTTATGCACGGCATATATTATTTAACTTCGCAAGCTACGAAGTGTACGGCAGTGGTTCAACACGACTTGGTAAGTTCCCGCACTTAAACAAATACAAACTTGTAGAGAGGTTGCGGGGGTCGAACCCGCAAAACCTCAACCTCTTTTTAATCTAAATCTCGTCCTCGTCGCCAAACGCGTCGTCGATGTCTATGCCTCCACCGCCTAAGCGTTCACCGTCTCGTGTTTTTTGGAATGCCTCAAAACCCGCAGCGATACCTTTTGATTTAATATCGTAAGCATACAAGTTGACTACTACTTTACCATAAACGCCGCTGTAAATCTCGTCGTCATCCTCCGTAAGCGGAGACTTTGAACGGTCTACCACTATAGGGCGTCTTTGGTTCGAAGCGTTAAAAAACCACATACCCGCAAACGTTGGATCGTCTGGGTACTCCTCGTCCCCGTCTCTTAAAGGGGTTTTCAAATTAGCGGGTACTTTACCGCCAAACTTAATCTTACCCGCTTGTTTAGCGAACTCTAGGGCAGCGTTAAAGCGTGCTACTGTCGCCTTGTCCTTTTTAGGAATTAAAATCATACTCCCGTACTTCGGGGTCTCTCCCTCGTTCATCGCTCGCGCCTTAAACAAATTTGCGTAAGACAATCTTACCTCTCCTGTAACCACTTGGTTTTCTCTTAAAGCCATAATTTCAAAATTGAATAGTTATTAATAATTTTCTGTAAATATAAAACTTATTTACGATATACGCAAATTTATTTTATATTTCTCTTTGCAATTTACCAAAGTCGTCATCTAGTCTCTGGTGTTCGTCTCTAGCTTGCTCTAGTTGCTTGTGCAACCTGTCGAGGCATGTTTGCTTTAACTCTTCTAAAAACTGCCTAATTTCGCTATTAGTGTAGACGCTAAATAACTCTTGCGACACTTGACCTGCAAAAGCGCTAATCTCGCTAATTGGTTGCGGTTCAGTTTTTACAGCAGTGCTCTGGTTTTTTGCGTAATCTCTCATAATCTAAAGTATTAATTGTTTATATTTCTTCGTCTAAATCCTCGAAGTAGTCCTCGTTGACCATTTCGGGGCGTTTGTCGCTCTCATCTACTAAAGTAGGTGAGGTTCTCTTACTCTCCAGTACCTCGGAAAACATAATAGGAAAATTCTTTTTACCTACTAATTTTTCTATTTCTCCTATGCCCTTCATTTTCACATTGGTAAAGTCCTCGGTCTTGTAATTGCCTGCTAGAAGTTCACGCGCTGCCTGCTCGTCGCTCCAGCCGCGGCGGTTTTGACCGTCAACAAGTTTAAGCCCGTCCCACTTCTTACCCCCCATTGCCTCAGCGTACATATACGCTTGAACGCTAGAGAACCACTTACTTACTGCGTCTATCTTAGCGTACACCTCTGTTAGTTGTTCGTCGGTTAAGAGTTGAGGATCTGTAAATGCTTCCCGCGCGGCTTCGAGCGCTAGGGCCTGCTGTGCTGCACACTTAGGGGAGGCTTTGCAAAACTTGCACCAGTCGCCTGTTTTCTGCTCTCCTTGGCCCTGGTAAGCAATTAACGCCGTGGGCTTGACAACTTGTTCGCCCCATTTAATTAAATCACTTGCAGCGATCTCCCAGGAGCTTATAGAATCCATGCGGGGCTGCGTTACGGTTAAAATTACGCTGTTAATGTCATACTTAACGTCGTATTTGTCAAGTGCTCCAGCGGCGTATAGCTTGAGCTGGGAGTTATTATCGGGTGAAACGCGAACCCCAAGGCCGTACTTCAAATCCACAACCTCCATAACGCCGCAAGCAATTATAATTACATCGCAAGTTCCAAACCCGCCCTCGATTAGGTGTGTAATATCGACGCGCTCCTCAATTAGCAGTACCGCGTGCTTGTCAGACTTCTGCGCCGCTGCGAACTGCTCGAGGGCATAAGTAACATGTACGTTGACGTAGTCCAGCATTTCAGCGCTGTAGTACTCCGCCTTACTTAGCGCGGTAAATTGCGCTTTATAGGCCTTAGCGTCAATCCTGTTTAGGTACTTTTTTAATAGCAGCTCTGCGAACTCGTGAGCTAGTGTTCCCTCCTGCGCAAACGAACTGCTTTCGTTCTTAAAATTCTCCTCCAAACGAGGCGAAGGTGTGCAATTAAGCCAGCGATCCGCTCCCGAAGCGGATAGTAGAGCGTGGGCCCGTGTGGTGTGCTCGATTTTTTTCATTTTACTTATTAATTTCTGATAGATGAACCCAGCTAGTTGGTAGTGGGGTGTAAGCCCGTGAGCGTTGATCTGGTAGTCCGTAATTCGTGCAGCAGCGTTATTAATGCCCTGCTGCTGCACTACTTTACTTTTGGCGTTAAAACTTTTAAGGTAAGCCCTAATTAACGCTTTAGACGCGGCTTGCATTACTTCAAGCCTTCTAACCAAGTCTTAAAAGCACCGTAATTCTTAACAGGCATATCTGCGAGCTTAGAGCCTCCTAGCTCTACTATCTTAGCTTTTAAAGCCGCTCTGTGGTTGTCAAGTACTGTAGGCGTCACTAACGCTCTTAAGTCGTCAAGTGTTACCTCTGCTGCCTCAGGTTCTGGTGCCTCAGGCTCCTCCGCAGTAATATCGGGAGGGGCTAATAAACCTGCCTCTTTCGCAACTTCTAGGTGTTGAGTAACTCTTTCGCTTACCGTTACGCTGTACTTGTCAACTTCTGACTCCGTGCGCTCTTTATCCGCAAACGCTTCGCTAGTTGTAGCCGTGCCTCGTTTAGCCCGTGTACGCTTTGCGGGTTCTGGAGTTTCTGCGGTTTCGCTTGCAGGAGGGGGCGTTAAAAATCCAGAGGCCTGCGGCAATTTGTATTCTACTTTTCCAAAGTCCTGCGTTGTGAAAGTGTCCTGCTCCTCATATTTTAGCGGGGCTAAGATGAAAGCGCTTAATGCTGCACGTTGGGCCGTTCCCAACTCTGACAAATTGAATTCTAAATTTAATTTACTCATTTTAAATTGATTTTAACGTATTACTGTTTTTTGTGATTATTAAGTCTGTGATGTCTGATAAAAAGACTTTAAGTGGGGCATTTTGCGCTCGAACTCGGTAAATAAGCGTGCGATCCCCCGCTATTATTTTGTAGACATAGGCTATCCAAAACTCCGTGTTTACTTCCAGTAAAACGTCGCCTTTTCTAAAATTAAGCTCTTCTGCTTTATTCGCTGTTACGTCCCAAGTGTCAGAAATTAAAAAGCCCACAGGAATATCCGTAATTTCTGCAAGGATTTTAAACTCCTCCACGCTCAAAGGGCGCTCTCCTGAGAGAACGCGGTTAAGCGTCATAAGCGGGTGCTTTGCGTCCGGGAAGAGTGCCTCGGCAAGTTCTCGCTTACCTAACTTTTTTAGTTGAATTATTTTTTTAAGTGTTTTCATTGGTAAATATTTTTTACAAAGATAAAACCTTTAAAAACTAAAAAGCAAATAAATTTTAATAAAGTTTTAAAATTTATTTATTGTTTACGCTTTTTACTACTGTTTACGGGACTTACAAGCAGAAGTAAACAATAAACGCGTAAACAATGGCAAACTCTTTATATAGCGTAATAACGTAATATACTATAAGCCTATATAGCCTTATATAGTACTATATTATTAATTATATATTATTTTAATATTTATTGTTTATATTGTTTACTTCATAGAAAAAGCCCCATAGCATTGGGGCTTTAGCGTATCTAATAAGTGTATTTTATTGTTGCCTTTGTTGCTGTTTTTTGCGAAATTTAATGTAAATCCAAGAAATTATTATACTTAAAAAAGGAACCCACCACATCGAATAGCTTTCCCGCTCGGTTTCTTTTTTAATGTTTTCGGTATTTTCTTTGATTTTTAAAAAGGACTTAATTTCTAACTGCTGCAATATTTTACTTTTATCTGTCTTAATTTCTTTTACTACCTCTTTTTTTGAAGTGCTGGAGCGGTCAACTTTTGCGTTTTGCCACGTTGTTGTAGTTGTCCCATCCTTTGTGCTTTCGGTCTTAACTATCGGTTTTAAAACGTCAATGGGTTCTAGCTTTTCACTGCTAAAATTAACCTCTTTAACGGCTTCTTTTACAGTTTCAATATCTTTCACCGTTTCCGTTTTTAAAACGGCTGAGGTGGTGGCTTCTGACTGTTTGGACGTTTTAATTTTAGACTTATTAGACTTTCTGGCCCCGCAACTGAATAGCAAAAGTGATAGCGTAATTAGTAGTATATTTTTCATGATTTTATATATTGGATAATTCAAAATGCATTCCGTCTTTTCGCTTCCAAGTTCCACCCCATTCAAAACCGCAATCTGTAAAGCATTTTACAAATTCAGGAGATAGTTTTGGAATCATATTTAATTGATTTTCTGCCTGATTTACATCAACAGCAATGGCCCAACTATGTAAGCTCAATGATGCTAGTGCTCTTTTACTTCTAATTACAAATACTCCATCCCAAGTTTTTAATTCACTTGATAGACCTCTGCAAATAAGCGTTCGTAAAGCATTACGCAAAGGGTTAAGCATGTCTTTATTAAGAAATATTTTTTTAGGGAAACCTAATGTTCCAAGTGCTGAAAATCGAACGTGTTTGAACGCTTCTAAAATGTCCGCTTCGACAATCCATAATTCAAAATGTTTGCTCTGAGTAGCGAGTAAATTAGGGTCCCCGTATTTTTTTAATGCTAGTGCTGATGTTACCATTTTATTTGTTTTTTAAATTATTATTATCAAAAAAATTAAAAAGCTTATCGATGTAAAAAAGTAAATAATTTCCGATTAGCTCAATTAATTTACTGATAAAATCGCTTGACTTATGCTGTTTTTTATCTAAAACAGACCTGCACGAATTAAATATTGAAATGCACTCGTTTAGTATCATTATCTTTATCACTGTTGTAACCATAAGCCTGAAATCTGCAAATCCTAAGCCTCTAGCTGTTAAAGCTAATACCATAACAATAATTAAAAGTATTGATTTTTTAATTAAACCCGCCCAAAACGTCTCAATACTAAAACTCATTGCTGGAAGTGCTACACTCTTAACTGCCCCGACAAACATATCGGTAAATATTAAGACTATCATTATAATTGCTACATCGTAATCTATGTTTAAATACACTAAAAAGCTGTATAACAAAGTTTTAATTTCGTTAGCGTAGTCTTGAATTTTCATTTATACAAATATTAAAAAAATTAAACTTCCTAAAAATCCTCCAAACACTCCTGCCCAAACATCATTAATCATATCTTGCATTTTTTGATTTGCATTATAAAAACGTTCTTGCATCATTTCCCAAAATACACAACCAATAAATAATATAAACAAAGATACTATTACTTGTTCTAGTTTTCTTAAATCTGTAAAACTAAATAGCCATAGTAACACTACCATTGTCCCCGAGCCAACTACAAAATGTTTGTGCCATTTATGCAGTAATACTTGTTCTAAAAAATTTTTCATTTTAATTTTATTTAGTTGTTATTTTAAAGAAGTTTTACAAAGTTCTACATAATCAAAATACGCTTGAAATTCAACGGGTTTTGTTTCTTTTTGCCTTTGGATTGCTATTTCATCGTCCATTGAGTACCGTTCTCTGATTAGCGGAATAAGCTTGTGAATGGCTTGAACGGTGTAGGTTTCTCCGTCCTCATTTAGGGAATATCCTTGAATGTCCCAATGTTCTAGTCCAGTTAAATCGGGCTGTCCGTTTAATTTTGCTACTATCATTTTATATGTCTTTTATTAATTTTGCAGAAATTATATTTCCTGCTATGTTTTCCAACGCAATCGTTCCAAAGAAATTAATGCTATTAAAATAAGCAATATCGTTAAGGTTATAAGCGTTGCTAATATTTAGTCTGTCGCTTTGAATTTCTATAATAGTTCTTGCTGAATTTGAGTATATTCTAAAAGTAAAATCAAATTCAGAGTCTATCCTATCAGTTCCTGAAATCCCATTGTTTGTATAAGAAATCGAAGCAATGGTGGTATTTACTCCTGCCGTTCTTTTTGTTATGATGACCTCACCTCTAGTTGATAAAGCGGATATATAGTTATCTTTGTCAATTAAAAATCCAAATCCAGCCGCTCTGGCTGAGTTTGGTGGGGTATTACGTATCAAAACTTTAGAAATATAAGAGGTTATAACTCCTGCTGATGTTATAGGTATTGCAGTTATCGAAAAAGCTGTTCCAGTTGCTTCGTTTCCAGTAACGCCCCAGCCGGTACCGTTTAAATTCTGGTAAACTTGCCCGCTGTCGGCTGTGCCTAAACTTGTTGAATTTGCACGTATAAAATTATCCCAATAAATTAATTTATCAAAATTAATATCAGTCGCTAAATGTGATTTTAAAAACGGACTTTTAACCCGCATAAACTCCACCTCTGGAATCCCAGCATAAGCCGTGCCGTTACCTCTCAAAATGTTGCCTAACAAGGGGCTTGGTAGTAATGAGCTTAACCCCGTGTTTACTGCATCGACTGTTGGATATTTTGAGCCTGTACCGTCAACCGCTAAACTATTTTGTTTGTTAGCTACATCTTCAGCCGTATATGCTAGAGCGGGAGATGCAACCGAACCGTTGGCCGTTGTACCTATTGAAGGTGCAAAAATAGCTTGTGCAATATTACTTAAATCAACTGTATTTCTCGTTAACACAATCGCCCCGAGATATAACCCATTTTCCGAAATATCTAAATCAGTGATAAAAACGTCAGAGTTTAACGCTGTAATTGCGGCGTTAAGTGTAGTAAAAACTCTTTGTCCGGGTTGTATTCTAATTACCCCATCTTGAAAGATGTAAACCCTCTGAATAGTCGCTAGCGTTGCTGTAGCCCCTACGGGTGTAATTGTCCCGTTTAAGTCATAAATTGCGGGAGTTATGTCTGTTATGTCTGAACCCTCTGCTCCAGTTTGAGTTCTATACCTGAAAGTTATAGGCTCTTGAGCTGCCAAAGTAAACGAATGGGGCTGCGTTGTTAAATTATTAAAATTGGCTCCAGGCTTAAAAACTCGTCCTAATTCCTTTTTTATTTTTAAATTATTAGATACGGGAAAAATACGGTTACCGCTTAAAGATCTAAACCCTAAAGCTTCCAAAATATCTTGTACTTGTCCCCCTATTTCAATATTGATAGTTGGCTGATTGTCAATGTAAGTTACAGATGAATTGTTTAGGTGAATCAAGACCCCAATTCTTATAAAATTACGCCTTTGTGTTGCTGTTAGTGGCACGTTCGTGAAATACAAATCTCCATTAATATCAACAGCTACATACGTTTGCTTTTGAGTTGCGAGGTTCGGTATTGTATTAGCTATCTTAGCTACCCAAGTAACTTTTGTATATGATGGATTGTCAGCATCAGAATGACCATTAACAACGTAGCCAAACCCAGCAGAAAGATCAAACTTTGCCGCATTCGTGTTTATAGTTAAAATCCCTCCTTGGTTCAAACCTGTTGGCCCCAAATTTTTAGAATTTGATACACCTATGTCTTGAGTAAAGGCAACGGCTTTAAAAACTGTTCCATCGTGAATATGCATTCGTGCATTTTCGTCCAGCATTATGGAGCCTTTTGTAGCGTTTGTAATTGTAGATAAAGCCGCAGTAAAGAACTTTTGCATTCCGTTTTTGAAAAGCGTGTATGCGTCTCTTCGGTTGCTTGTATTCGTGCCGTTCCCGTAATTTACAAGTCGGTCTATCAAGTTAAAGCCGAGTGAACTTTGTGGTATATAATCAGTTCCAAAAATTCCGCCTGAATGTTCCGCTTGTGACCTTGCAAACGTATTATTTCCTTCTGCGTGTGATGATACGCCGCTTGCTGTTGTAGCTACTCCTTCCGCATGTCCAGCATAACCAGGTGCATCGGTACCATTTCCTTCTGCATGCGAAATTAAACCACTTGCAGTTGTATTCACGCCCTGTGCGTGTGACTTTGCTCCTGTTGCACCCTTTGTTGTACTTGCGCTATCTGAAATACTTAAATCTACCGCATCAAATCCAATATTACCATAATTTGCGGGGTTTGAATCTTTAAGTCTGTAGCCTGTTTGGTTGTTTTCCGTAACTTTTATAAGCTGACCTGCTGCTACACCTATGTCGCTTAGCATAGCAATAGTACCGCTTTTATTAGGTCTGAGTTGTTCGTAAATAGCTGACTCTGTCGGTTGTGAATTTTTAGTAATTACTTGGTTTTCAAAATCTCCGATTGTATCTTTAGTTCTTATCCTATCAAATTCAACTCTTGTAAATTTGTTAGTGACCGTATTTTGGGCTAAAAATCCTTCAATTATCATTACAGCACTTACCTCAAACTGATTGTCTGAACGTACTATAATAGGTCTATCTGTTACGTTTCCGTTTTCGGTTACGCTTTGAAGTGTTGTACTGTCGGGGTCTATGACGTTCACTACCTGCGCTATTTCATTAATTTTGTCTTTAATGCCGTTGGTTTCGTCCGCACTTAGCTTATTTACTAAAGTAGGTAAGTTAGGCAGTATAACGGCCTCTTTGTCGCCCTCGGCGTTTGCATTGTTGAACTCGTAAGGATCAATCATAATCGAGATATTTTATATGAGAAGTACCCGCCCCAATTAGGGACGTCCTGATACTTACCTTCATTAATTAATACTAGAGCTGTTTTGTAGTGTATCGCTATTGTGTTTTCAATATCTATGAGAGTGATGCTCTTCTGCCCGTTAGTCGGGTTAAGCGCGCCCGCCCTATCCATCACCTTAGCTCCGAAGTTCGTTGATACCAAAGGGTCTTTAATCTCTTGGTAAGCGCAGAGTAAGGCTACGAATTTCTGGAACCCAATAAAAGTAGCGCTTGGATCTCCTGCAATACTGCCCGCCGCTATTCCTGAGGCAGCCTCAAAGCCGAACATTTTAATTAAAATGTGATTCTTAACGTAGTCAAAGAGCTGCTGTCTTTTCTCGTCTGTAATTGACGACGAAACAGGGTAAAAGGCTCTAAGCTCCTGCGTTGTTGGGGTCGTTAGTGGTGTCATTGTCTTCTGGTTTTCCGAGTAATTTTACTGATGTAATTCTATCAAATCCAAAAATAGCCTCTAAAATAGCTATTCCAGATTCAAGTGTAGTAGTGCCTGCCGAGACGCCCTGTTGGATTGAGAGTAACGCTTGAACGCCCCCTACAGAGCCTTTTAAAACAGCTTGCGCCTCTAAGGTTCTATCATCTACATTTTCTACTGTTGCTTGCTCTTGAGCTACCTCTTCTGTTATTGTAAGCCCTATTTTTTTAAAGCCGTCCAAAATGTTAATCGCTTCTTTTTGGCAGGTCTTAGCCCACTCGGCAGTCGCTACTGATATAGCCTCGCCGCTGTTTCCGAACACACCTTCGCTTTGCTTAACTAAAATTAAAGGGAAGCCATAGCAAGCCATAGCTATTTTTTCGCTCGCTTTAGCGTCGGCAGCGTTCAGCAAATCTACTTCAAAATCGTTGGATATTGATACTTTAGATAGTAATTTTGATACGTCGTCAATGTCGCCGCTGTACTCAATTAGTAAATTTTGACCTGCTTCGTCAACCCCTTTAGTAGAACTGATCGCCTCCTTAACGCTGTTTAGCACCGCTATTTCGGTTTCCGTTGCAGCGCTGGACTTCTTTACTATAAATATGTTGTTTCCAAACATCGCGTTATCACATGCTTTGTCTATGTAGGTTGAAGCGTCTGCCTCGGTGCGCATCCACTTTATAACGCTGTACATTGGGGTAACGCGGTAAGGTAGTGAACTATCGTTGTACATGTATATTTGCCCTGCGAACTTGCTAAAACCGTCCTTTTCAAATTGCGATAGCACTACTTTTTTTGAACTGTTAAAAGTTGGGTACTCTTTATCAGAAACGATATTTATAAAAGTAGAAGCGTTGTCGTTGTCGTCGAAATCTTTAACTAAGAACTTCTTAGGGTTCAGATAGTCCCACTGTATAGCCTCTGCATCGACGTTATAAGATACCAATATCATGTAATAGCCATATCTTATATAATCGCTCTCAATCTTTTTCCACAACTCCTGGTACTTCTGCAATAGATTAGTAGGCACGGCGTACTCGTGGAACTTTAAAAGTGCCATAGTCGCTGTAGGGCTGTTAAGGTAGGCTTGGTCAAGGCTTGTAAAAAATAAGCCGCCGTCTAATTGGACGTATCCTTTAGTGTCGACGGCTTTTCTTTTCTTTTTGCCTTTGACTTTAAAAAAGTCGGTGTACATAATTATTATGTTTTAAATTTCGTCCTCATCTACAGTCGGCTCCTTCTTTTGAAATTTTCCGTTACCCGCCCGTTTTGGTGCCTGGTGTTTTACGAAGGGCTTGTCTAAGTTGACCACTTTCGCAGGCTCTAGGCCCTCAAGCAGTTCAGCCATAGCTGCCTCGTCAAAGATAGTGAATACGTGCGGACTTGCCGCGTGTATTGCTTTTGCAATTTCTATTTTTTTACGGATAGCCTCCGCTGTGTCGTTTGTGTCTATTGGATAGAGCACTCCTTTTTGGCCGTCTTTTAGGTAGTTGATACCGCCGCCGTGTAGTTGGTAAGCTTTCATTTTTTTCTGAGATTTATAAAGCTCGTAAGCCTTAGTTAATTTCTGCGCTGCGTTGCCTCCGCATCCTAAGCATCCCGCGTGGGCCGTTATAAAACGCCTTACCTCTACAGGTAAGGCGTTGAACTCTTGGGAAGTCATTATACAATCACCGTATTAAAACGGTTATTGAATAGCGTGTCAGTCGCAGCTAGTCCGCTGTCAAGTAAGAAGTTGTACCCGTTTGGGTTGCCCTCTGCTCCACCGTTAAGGCTTCGCAATGTTCCCGTAACGCGGCCGCCTACCTCATCGCTAGTCGGCTCTACGACGAACTGTAAGCCGTTTTTTGAGCCTAACACTTGGTAAGTATCTACCTCGTCAGCTACTCCAGAGAGCGCGTAAACGAAAACGTACTTTTCCGTTGCCAAAGACATAACCGCCTCTTTTCCTGCATCGCTTTCGCTGTTGGCAATGATTAAGCCGCTAGCTACTTGTACGTAGGTGTCCTTCTTAACGTCGCTAGATACCACTTCGTAATTAGGCTTGACCGCATTTTTCTCCCACTCAACTAGAACGGGGTAGAAGTCGCTACCTACAACAGGGTAAGCGTTGGTAGTTGGATCAACTACAGTGATCTCGTCGTAGGTAAATTTCTTACCAGTAGCCTTTACCGCCTTGAACGCTTTTAAATTGATTAAAAGCCCCCCAGAGAGGGCGTTTAAGTCTGCCGAATCGCACGCCTTCAAGACGTCCGCTGGCTTATAACATAGTGCCATAGTGTTTCGGTTTTAAATTAGTAGCCTAATACGTAAAAATCCGCAGGGAAAGGGTCAACTATCGCAGTCGTTAGACTGTAAGAAGCTAGATATTTTCCGTTCACCGCTGTAAAGTCCTCCTCGAAGGATCCCGCTTGTGTGTAGTTCACGATAGGCAAGCCTAACGACATCACTACTCGGTTAGGCAAGTTCCACGCGTTGCCTACAAGGGCCAAGTCACGGATTGCAGCCGACAATTCAGTGTATTTAACGATTGTCAAATCACCGTACAAAATTACAGGAATTTCAACCCCTCCAGATACCTGTGAAGCTAAAGAACCTACGCAGCATAAGTCGAAATCTTTCAATCGCATAGAGCGAATTAAAGCGTCGTACATTTCTGCCGTAATTTGAACGAATTTCAGAGTATCTACAACCGTTGACATTGTAGCGGACTGCAATAGTCTCATATCCTCAATCACATCTAAAACCTCTTCGCCCGTCCAAGTAGTTTGTAAAGCCTTGGTTAACTCTGCGTTCTTTTCAATCGTGTAACGAGGGGCTGCTGGAGCCAGTGCTACTATCTTAGTCCAAATACCGTCCACTTTAGTGTAGTTCGGTAACAGGGCCGCGTTGGCTAAGTTAGCCGCTACATAAGCCTTCGATCCTAACCAGTTGATTTTCCGAGTTGAGTTCAAAATGTTAGCTATGAAACGTGTTTCGTAACGTGTTGATAGTGCCGCAGTTGGTTCTGGTTTTGACGTGTTAATTCCAAACGCCTTTCGCTCGTTCAAGGTCAACTCGTTCAAACATAGATTGCAACTCGCCATAAAATTATACTGCTTCGATTCCAAAACAGCAGGAAGGTCGCACGATTCCGTAATTTCACAGCCTACCATAGCTACAGCGTCCGCTATGGCTTCTGGAGACAAAAACAGGCTGTCCGCATCTACTTGTAAAGTAGTGTTGTACTTTAAAGATGAGATTGATAACGCCTCCTCGATTGAGCTTAGCTCAAAAACACCCTCTATAACTCTCCCCGCGGGGATGCATACTTGATTCAATGTAGCCATTATCCTAGAATTTTAAATTGTGGATTCGTTTTACCAGCAGCAGCCGCTGGAGCTTGTGGGGCCTCGTGTTTCAAGGAAACTTTAAGTGCCTTCATTTCTACCTGTAGTGCTACAATTAAGCCGTTAGCCTTAACGTTTGCCTCTACAACCGCATCAAGCACTGCTAGTACTTCCGCGTTTGCCTCTACTGCCGCCTCTACGGGCGCTGGAGTAGTAAGCTCGTAAGCCGTTACAATACCGCCTAATACAGTCATCGTGATTGTGTTTTCGCCGTCAGCTACTGTATAGGTACCGTCTGGAGCGTTCACCGCCACACCTTCTGCAATTTCTACGACGTCCGAAATATCGGGAAAAGTAATTGACAAACCATTCGTGTCGTCCACGATTAGCTCGGCCTTCACCTCGACGCCTAACTTGGCTAGCATACTGGCCAAAATTGGATTTTTAATTTTCATTGGTAAATTATGTTTAGTTAATAATTCCTAAGGTTAGTAAATTCGACCTATTCATCGGGAGTTCGCTGTTTTCTAGCAGCGCAAAAATATCCTCGCTTATGTCGCAGCTCGAGCGGAATAGGTTACTTGTAAAGTCTTGGTAAGCGGTTATATCGGTAAGTAGTCCCGTAAGGCTGCTCTTGGTCGCCGTGAAGCCCTGCTCTAGTAATACTCTTGGGCTGTGGTAGTGTACTGAGGCATTCTCTGCCATTTCTCTGTGGTCGCCTAGAAGGAAAAAGAAAAAGCCCGCGCTCTCTGCGTAATCGGGGACGAACGTAACCACCTGCACCCCGCGCTCCTTAAGAGCGTAAACCTTCGCTGCCATTCGTTTAAGGGTTTCAACCTCTCCACCGTGTGAAGTGATATTAAAAACAACTACATCGCCGCTGTTTAAGCCTTGAATGTCCTTGTTAAATTTATTTTCCATTGCGGCCTCAAACGCCCCTACTATGTTTATTTCAACCATTTTTCGCAAATGTTACTTTTATCTTTAGCAAATACTTTAGTGGCAATAGGACAAGCGCACCTGTCGCAAACGTAGCCTTGGACGTCTTTTATTTCAGCGTTAACAAAGCTCGCATAAAACTTTTCACTTTTCTCTGGACAGCCCGCGCAAATAGTTGAGCGGCGTAGAGATTCGTCTGTATGTTTGGAAGTTATGCTGCTCGTTAACGCATTGATAAAATCTATCATAAAGCAAATGTAAATAAACTTTTTCAATAATATATAATAGTTATAGCTTTTTTATTTCAATAGATAAATAATATTTGCATAAGATAAAAAACTTTTATATTTTTGTGAAATAGAATTTTAATAAGTAATAGAATAGTGTAATACCCAAGCTTTCATTTGAATCTTTACTTGTCGGTAAGGTCGCTAGTCTTTATGCGTTGGCCGAAGCTTCGGGGTGTAAAATTTCATACGGCCAAATTAAGGCGAGACTGACGCTTCGGAAATGACGAAGATAAAAAGCCCCTGCGTAAAGTAGGGGCTTAATTTTAAAAACAAAAATATGAAATACAAAATTTTTATAACTGCATACGTCCAAATTGGACTAGTCGCGGTTAACACTGTTCTAATTGCTAAAGGCTACGTTTTAGGTATTTTTTTAGCGAGTTTTACAATTAGCCTACTCTGGAGCTATAACGTATCAAAAGTCGCCCTGTCAGAGTTCGAGGACAAACTACTCTACGCGTTAGGCGCGGGCTTAGGGGCGGTTACGGGGTATTACTTAATTACAGCACTGCTTTAGTTTACTCGCTCTTCACTTTAATAGCTACTTGGTTCTGCACCTCTAAGAAGCTCTCCAGCACTAGAACGGGCGGCGTTACAATCGTGTTACTCTCAACGGGGGCAGTGCTTACCGTTGCTATTGTTGAGGTCTGCGAATTGTTCACGAACGAACCAGAGCCTGATGTAGTTACGGGAGCCGCTGAACCGCTGTCTATGGAGCTGCTTGTACGGTTCGTTTTTAAAATGTTCTTAACCGCTGCGAATCCTGTAGCTGTTGCAAGTGTGATCCCTATAATTCGCTGCGATAGCGTAGGTGCTGCAAGGGCAGCGGTTATTCCTAAGTAAGTATTCACGAGTGCCGAGGCTATAGATAGGGCTTTGCTTTCGCCAAATAAGCTCTCAAGGGCTGCAATGCCGTCCTGCACCATTCCTGCTGTATTAGCGCGCTTCTGCGCCGCTAAAATCCTATCATTTTTGAGACTATCGCTGTTGAATTTCTTTTCGGCTAGTTCTTTTTTGGCCCTAAAAACGTCCTCGCTAATTGTTTGTGAAGCTAGGGCCGCGTCTAACAGTTCTAGGTCTCTAGCGTAGTTCGCCGCTAGTAGTTCGGTTTTAATCTCTTGCTCTGTAGCGTCGCGGTCTACAATGTCCTGTAACCTAATTTGGAAGGCAACCTCCTCCAGCGCTCTATCGTTCGACGCTTTAACCTGTAGTCGTACTTTCTCTCCCTCGTCAAACGCGGCGGACGCTATCGCTATACTCTCGTTTTTACCCGCGTTAATCTTTAGCACCTCCTCGGCATAAGCGCGCTCGCTTAACAAGCGCTTGTCAAGTAGCAGCACTTGAGCCGTTGCTAGATCGTTCGCGCTTAACACTAGCGCGTCTAGCTGCTCTTGGTTCAGCTTTTTATTTTCTGCAAACGCTTTCTTTTGCGCTTGCAATTCCTTATCTATTTGCTCGGCTGCAATGGACAAAATTTGGCTAGATAGCTCTTGTCTTATTTGGAGCTGTGCCTTAGTTCGGTCGCTGCCCGTTGTAGTCTTAAGAGCTAGAGCGTTCTCAAGGTCAAATACCTTTTGAGCGTTTGCAATCCGCTGGTCGGCGGTTAAGTTGCTTGCTGCGGCCTCGGCTTTAATCAGGTCAATCCTGTTGCGGGCTTCCTTGTTCGCAAAGTCAACGGCGGCCTTGGCAGCGGTTAACTCTTGCGCTCGTTTCTCTTTATTAGCCGTTGCTACTACGCGCGAACCTGCGAGCTCCTCGTCTATTACGCCTTGGTTTATTTTGGCCTGCTGCGCTTCCAAGTCTGCAAGTTCTTTGTTTCCCGCTCGGTTCGTATCGTTTAGCTGCTGCTCGATTATTAACCGCTTTATTTTTTGCTGGAGTATGCCGCTTTCAAGCTTGGCCTGCTCTCTAGCTAATTCGTTTTGTTGCTCGTTCGCTTTTACTCGCGCCTCAATGGATTGTGAGGTGTCCTTTACGATCCTATCCAGCTCTTTACGTTTGGTGATATTCTCCTGGGTCTGCTTGTTCAAATTAATTTCAGCCACCTCAATACTTTTGGTTAGCTTGTCAATTTGCGTACCTCGGGCGGCAGCGTCCGCTAGAAACTTAGCCGTTTCCTTGGCGGCTCCCGCTATTTTACCGCCTAAGTTTTCAACTCCCGTTGTGGCTTGAGCTATCCCGTTTCCGACTTTTGCGAAATCTAAATTTACTATCCCGTCAAGGATCACTGCAAACGCTTTAAACCTATTTATTAAATTCGTCTTGACAAATTCTGTCAAGTCCTCAAGTGCCTGTTTTGGATTGGTAAAGGTATCAAATAGGGACTTACCCGCGTTTTGCAATACTCCAATAAAGGACTGGAATATTGCTACAAGCGGACGTGTTACCGATGTAATCTTATCTAGTCCCTCTTGGGTGGAAGATAAGAAACTAATAAAGGGAACGAGCACCGCTAAGATAGCCACCAGCGGAATAGCTAGAAGTGCTATGTTTAACGCCTTGGTTGCTACTGTCGAGGTTACGGTTGCCGCTGTTGCCGCGGTCTGCGTTGTAGCTTGCGCCGCTGTTGCCGCTGCATTCGCCGCGGTTGCTGCTGTGTTGGCCGCCTCTACCTCGGTTTGCGTAGCTTTACCAGCAGCATATTGGAACCCTACAGCGGCTCTCTGTGTTTCCGCTACTGTCGCGGCTTGTGTTGCTACGTTCTGCGCGGCTTGTGCAGTCGCTAAGGTTTGGGATGCCGCTTTACTTGCTTCCTGAGCTACTCTGAAATTACTAATAGTGCTCGTCAACTCACCAATTACGGCCTTGCCCTGCTGCGCAAATCCCACTATTTGAGTAGTCGCACCGCTAAAAGATGAACTCACCGCGCCTAAGAGCTGCGGGTAGTTACCTACGTTGCTTTTCTGCTGCTCCAGGGCCGAGCTGCTGTCCTTTATTAGCTTATTATTAGAATCAATTTTAGCGTTAATGTCGGTTATCGCTTTTGCGCCCTCAACCGTGGTCGTGTCGATTAGTCGACGCGCTGCGATTAACTCCTTTGTATTCGTTGCTGCTTGCTCTTGCGTTTTGATATTTTGAACTAAAGACGCATCCAGTCCCGTTTGCGCCTTGGTTAGCTCGAGTACTGTTTTTTGATTAGCTGAATATTCCGCGCGGGCCTTTTTAAGTTGGCCCTCGTTTGCTACGAAGGTCTTAAGCTGCTCCTCGTTTGCCCCCGAGAGGTTATCGGTTTCCTTTTTTAGCTTCTTTTGCTCGTTTTCCAAATCAATAACCGCTTTCTTTGAATCCAGCAGCGCTCGGTCAAGGTCGGAGTTATCAATTATTAATTTTCCTATTACTATCTCTTCAGCCATGTTACGGGGTTGTTATCGTTGTTGTGAATTTTACAGCTATATCTTCGAAATTTATTTTTGACGTTCGCGTGCCAGTGATACCCGCGAGCGTGAAGTCGAATCTGAAAAATACTTTAATTTTCGTGTTCGGTTGAAGGTTATTTAAAAATCTAAATATAGCGGGTATTGCTATTGTCCCAAGCCCTTGACCGTTGACCGTTCCACTTGCTAAAGTGGTTAGTGAATTATTTACTAAAAGCAAAAGCTTGTAGTCTGTACGTGGCGTCTGTTGGGTGCTTATAGCCTGCTCTATTTTTAAATTGAAAGCCGTAATATCTAGCCTTATTGAATTGTAGAGCTGGGTAGCGTCTATAAGGTTAAAACTAGACGGTGCCGCCCCGTTGCTTGCGAACTCCACGGGAGCCGCGCTTGTAATCGTAGCGTTTAAGTTAGGCCGCGGCCCTACAACATAGTTGAACGGCATAGTTTGGAGCGTACTTGGTAAGAGCCCGTTTTTAATAAATTCAAAATCCGTAACCTGTAAAAAGTTACTTTCTAGTTTTGCTACTCCCGTGTGTTTAAGTGTGATGTAGGCCTCGTTTGATAGCCCCCCGTTAGTGTCGCTCGCTTGAATTATAAGCGAATCGGTCAAAGTATCAGGGAAAACGTCGCTGTCGGCGTTTGCTAGTATCGCTATTGAGCTTTCTAGCAGAGCAGCTATGCTGAACGCTTGAGGCAGTGCAGCAGCAGGCACTAGAACGTCGTTAATTATTAAACGGTTGCGGCTTTGGTTGTAGCTCTTGAAAATTACAACTTCCCAAGGGTACTCGTTCGGTGAAGGAAAAGGGTACATAGATAGCAGGAAAGCCTTGCTAAAAATTACCTTTTCTTTAAAGTCCAGCAGCACGGAGTTGAAGTTATTTAAAGTCGGGCTTAAAACTTTTCGCCCTTTAATTAGCATCGCTCTAATATTTATTTTATCCTTTTTTGTGGAAAAGCTAACCTCTAGCGGAATCCAATACGCGGCTTGCTGCTCTATGTAAAACACTTGGGTTAAATCAAATTCAGCCGCTAGGATAGCATCGTACTTAAACTCTAAATTTTGAATTAACGGGGTTAAAATGAAATCTGTGTACGCTTTATGAAATTCATCATAGACAACTCGCATAGGTACGCTTTGCGCCTTGAACGCAAAAACGGGGTTACGGCTTATTCCTTTCTCAAATATTACGGAGTTCACTAGTCCAAACGTTCCGAGCTTGTAAATGCGAATAGCGGAGGTCTCCCCTACCTCGTTCGCCTCCCTTAGCGCAATCGTGCCGTCCTCTAGTATGTCGCTGTCGTCAAATAGCTGCGCGCCACCAGAGCCGAACTTACTAGCTAAGTATGTGGCACTGGTTTCGCTGCTTAGCGGGTTCGTGAAAAACGAATTAAAGGTATTTTCGCTTTCGGCGTAGGTCAGCTCGTTAGTTTTAGCTAGCCTGCTTTGGAATGTGAAGTCTTGATAGTCTACAAAATATTTTGAGTAGTCCTTAAAGTTGGTTTTATACCGCCCTAGGTTAGTCCAGCGGTTTATAATTACAGTTTTGAGCGTGTCATCTATTGACGCGTAGCAGTTGAAATATGCTAAGGTCTGATTAAGCAAGTCAAACGCGTTCAAACTCTTTTCAAAGTTAGGCGCAAAGCCTGGAACTGTTGCCCCGCCTACGTTGATTTGGTAAAGCCCCGCATTAGGAGAGATATAGTACTTCTCAATCGGGCTGCCGACCTCCACAAAGTCGCCGTATAGCGTGTAGCCCGCGTCCGCAAGCATTTTAGATATTAAGAACTGCAAACGTACAAGCTCGGGCATCTCCTCAATTACATACTGCCCTGCCGGGGACTGCGTCTCCACGTAGGCCACGGCGTAGTTAGGGTTGTTTTGCACGGATATAGCTGTTGACCGGCCGCTAAATTCCGAGTAAGTCTTGCGGTAAAGCCTGTCAGCTACAACCGTGTTAATTAGTAAGTTTTTTAACTTAAAAACTATTGAGCTGTCCGAGTACAGCACGTAAATATCTGCCTTTGTTTTGCTTTCTTTGGTAACTTTTACGGTCTGGTTTTTTAATTGGATTGATCCGTTTAAAACTATGTCAAATTGGTACCCATTACGCAGCGTGTTAAGCTTCCCGCTTGGCAAGCTCGGCAGGTCTAACAGTTTCCTGTTGTTTGCTGTGAGTTCAATAGGGAACGTGTTAGAGTAGCTGTAGCTTCCCTGTATCCCGTTTAAGTTAATCGCTTTTTTGAATGTTACGATTTGAGTGCTAGCGACGTTCAGCCTAAATCCTTTTCTAAATAGTTCTATCATTACAAGCCCATTTGATCTACGTTAGCAATATTCACGTTTAGCGTGTATTCAAAGTCTAATTTTCTTACGTTCAACTGTCCCGTAACTTTACACTCAGTAAAGCCTCGAGGCAGTAGCAATTCTATTTTTGGAGAGCGTAGCATCTCTCTAAACAGTTCCTGCAATTCTAGCGGCTTAGTTCCTGAGAGCGCTAAGCCCTCGGCGTAGTCCACCGAACGCTGCACCTCTGAACTGCGACCGTCCTGCTGGTTGTAGAAGGCGTTATTTATTGCATCGGAATTATTGCGCCCCGCGGTCAACGCCTCTTTAGGGGTGTAAAAGTAGCAGTAGCCAGCATAGGACGTATAAAATCTAAATTGCAGAGTGTCTTCACACTCAGCCGCTTTATAGCTTACGCCGTAAACGGGTATCTGTGGATTGTTAAAAGACGTAGTCATAAGCACGGGCAGGTACATCTGGTCAAGTTGATCTTGCGTAATAGCCGCAAGTTGTACGCCGTCTCCTATTGCGATAGGGCTGTTACTTCCGTTAACGGTTAAGAACTTATCAGATGAGCCTAGCCCTGATGAGAAAACACTAACGGTTTGGTTGAAGCCCTCAGCGAACTCCAAGTAAGTAGGGCCCAATATAGTCATTTTTGTAGGGTCTTTTTGAGATTGCACCTGCTCGGAGAGCTGCGAAATTCCTAACTGTGGAAAATATCCCGTGTTAACGTTTACATCGCTCGGCACGGTGTTCGCAAAAATAAAGCTTTCATCAAAAACATAACCGCTGTCGAAGACAAAAGCCGCATCGTTCGTATCTGTAGCATTCTCGGGGCGAACGTCAACCCCTATACTAAAAGCCTCAATAGTGAATGCTTGGTTAGGGTTCTCGAAGCGATATTCAAAATTATCTAGCATTAAACTTTTTAAGAAGCCCTGCACGTCAACGCGGAAAACGCCCGTGTAGAAGTTTGGCAGTATATTTTTAATAACGTAGCGCCGCTGCGTCCAAAGGCTCTTAAGTTCTAAGTCGGCCACTCTGTCGTTAGGGTTCACGCCTAAGTCCGCATCAGATGTAAACTCGAAAATTGCGGGTTCACTAACGTTGAAAAAGTTTAACGGTTGTTTTTGAAAAGTAATTGCCATTGCTTTGTTATTTTATTTTTAAGATCGGGCATTGCTAGCCGTATAACCTCGTTAAACTTCTCCGCGTTAATCGATTCCGTTACAATGTCAGAGCCTCCTATCTGATACCATGATGTACCGTTGTTTATAATCGAATTTTGTACTGCATACGGGTTGAGGTCAAGCCCTTTTGCGTCTATCCATTTCTGTAAATTTTCAATA
>Ga0306872_100129_pt1 | contig 33368 bp, 45 predicted proteins | sample AntRauMeHopE1498_FD_190455 | JGI IMG/M metagenome (GOLD analysis project Ga0306872, IMG submission 190455) | Saline lake microbial communities from Rauer Islands, Antarctica - Metagenome Hop E1 #498 (v2) (version 2) | ecosystem: Environmental > Aquatic > Non-marine Saline and Alkaline > Saline ...
GGGGGGGGGGGGGGCCGAGTCTTTTACGCCGCGATTCCACTCAAGAGAGCGATGGCTCCCGGGCCCGTCAACATTGTCGCCCACAGCACAAACCAGGCGATTGTTGCTGACCAGCCGATGATTGTGGCGGCGAGCGCGACCCCACGCCCACCCTCGCGAGTGTGCCCGATCTGACGCAGAGTGATGTGGCCCAACACGGCCCCGGCGGGAGGAACGAGTACTGCCAAGATCAGTGCGACCGGTGCAAGTCGGTTCGTGACTAGTCGGTCCGTGAGGCGAGTGGTGGTCGCTTCAGTCATCGTGGGCTCACCATTCGTGTTGAGGGTCATCGTGCCGTGCTCAACAGTAAGGGCCCACACTTCCGGATTTACCGTGAGTGTGGGCCCGCGACCTCGTCGATCTAGGGGCTGAAGGTGCCGTCCATTCCGAGCGCTTCCAAAAAGAGCAACGGAGAAATCAGGGCGAGAACGAGGACGAAAAAGCCGAGCACGAAACCGATGTAGCCGAGTACGAGACCAGCAATCGCGAGACCGCGACCGTTCTCACCCGTTCTCTTTATCTGCGAGAGCGCAATGTGGCCGGTAATGATCGCACCCGGAGAGATGAAGAACGCGAGCACGAGAGAAATGATCGCCAGAGTGTTCGTGCGCGGCCCGGCAGCCATACCGGAATACGGAGTGGGGGCGGGCTGCGATGCGTATGGGCTGGGCGAACCCTGGGGTGAGGGAGGAGGAGGTGCGTCGGTCATCGGTTTTCTCCTGACGGGGGATGGAGGCGTCCACGTGGGCGCATCCCATGCTCGCAGTGCCCTGAGGGGCTGTCAACAACGGCGGGCGCATCCTCGGCCGGCGCTGGGCGACCTCAGGCCTGAATGACGGTTACCGGCAGCGTGGAGTCGGCACTCACGTCGAGCGACGACGGCGGGTGCCCGGCAGTGATTAGCGCGGCGGCGAGGGCGGCGATCATCGCACCATTGTCGGTACACAGAGACAGCGGTGGGATGCGGAGCGCAACCCCTGCCGCTTCAGCGCGTTCCGCGGCGAGGGCTCGCACCCGGGCGTTTGCGGCAACTCCCCCGCCGAGCAGCAACCGGGGTACTCCGAGATCGAGGCACGCCGCAATCGCTTTGGCTGTGAGTACATCGGCGACGGCTTCGCGAAATGAGGCGGCAATGTCGGCGGTGGGAACGGGCTCGCCCGCATCCTGCAGCCTTTCAACATGGCGAGCGACCGCGGTTTTGAGGCCGGAGAAAGAGAAGTCGTAGCGGTGGCGTTCGAGGTCACGCGGCAGGGTGAGGCCTCGCGGAAATCGGACGGCCCGCGGATTGCCGGCGGCTGCGACCCGGTCAATGTGGGGGCCACCCGGGTAGGGCAAGCCCAGCAGTCGCGCCACCTTGTCGAAGGCTTCACCGGCCGCATCGTCAATAGTTTCGCCGAGCAGTTCGACATCTGACGTGAGATCGCGCACGTGCAAAAGCGAAGTGTGGCCGCCTGAGACCAGGAGTGCGATGGTGGGGAGTTCGAGCGGGTCAGAACCCAGCACATCGGCGCCCACGTGCCCGACAAGGTGGTTGACCGCGTAAAACGGTTTCTCGAGTGCGACGGCGAGCGCCTTGGCTGCCCCCACTCCCACCATGAGGGCGCCCGAGAGACCGGGCCCGCAGGTGACGGCGATGGCGTCGAGTTCGGCCAGGCTCACGCCGGCCTCATCGAGCGCCTGCTGGAGGGCGGGTTCGAGTGCCTCCAGGTGCGCGCGCGCGGCCACCTCGGGCACAACCCCGCCAAAGCGTGCGTGCTCCTCCATCGACGACGAGATGACGTTGGCCAGCAGCTCGGTGCCGCGCACGATGCCGATGCCGGTCTCATCGCAGCTGGTTTCTATTCCCAAAACCAGGGGTTGCAGCCTACTCACGCGGGGCCTCCCACCGCATGACGAGGGCGTCGACGTCGTCGGGTTGGTAGTACCGGGGTCGCACCGCGATGGCTGTGAACCCGTGCAATTCATAGAGCCGTTGCGCTCCAGGATTATCGGCACGTACTTCGAGTAACACGTCGGCGACCCCGCGGGCGATGGCCTCGTCGATGAGGCGTCGCAACAGCAGCGCTCCGATGCCCTGCCGCCGGTGCGCCGCAACCACGGCGATCGTCTGAACATCGGCCTGCGTGGCTCTGGGCAGCGCGCTGAGCCCGGCGTAGCCGACCACCTGCCGACCGATGAGCGCGACGATGTAGCGGGTGTGCGGTGCGGCAAGTTCTGCGGCCATGAGCTCGCGACTCCACGCATCGGAGGTGAACGTCGTTGTCTCCATTGACATGATCACCTCGAGGTCGCCGGGCTCAGCATCGCGCAGTCGCACGTTGGGGACCAGCGTGGGCGGTGTGGGGTCGGTCATCCGGTCACCCGCTTCGGGCTCGACAGGGTCACGTCGGGCACACGTAAATAGAGCGGCTGCGCGTCAGCGAAGTCAAGCCCGGCGACGAGCCGCGCCAGTGCGACGTGGGCAAGCGGAGCCGCTGCAATCTCGGTGACCTCGTGGACAACGACTCCTGGCTTCGCCGCCCAGCCGACGCGCGGCGCCAGGTAGGCGGCCATCACCACGGTCGGCAACGGTAGGGCGGCCGCGTACTCGGTGATGGCGACCTCACGGCGCCGAGCGTCAGTGACCACTGCGAACCGGCCAGCGGCGATACCTCCCTCGACCAACGCCAGTGCGACAGCGTCGTGGCTGGGCACAGGAAGGAGGGGAATACCCCGCGCAAAAGCAACCGCTCGAGCGGCGGCGATGCCCACCCGCAGGCCCGTGTACGGCCCCGGCCCAATACCGGTGACGACACCCGTCAGCTCGGCTGGGCGCACGCGAGCCGCGGCAAAAACTTCGGCAAGAAAGGGGCCGATGACCTCAGCGTGGCGGCGGGTATCGGCGGTGGATCGTTCGGCAAGCACCTGACCGTCAGGGGCGACGAGCGCCACCGCGGTGCCCGCCGAAGTGTCAATCGCCAGCAGCATGAAGCCAGCCTAGGTCGACCCAGCGGTCGCCAAAGCCCACAATGGTCACCGTGCGTGGCTCGATCGGCGCCTCATCTGCACTGTCGGCTGTGCTGTCGACTGTGCTGTCAGTTGCGCGGGCGGTTGTGCCCGAGGCCGCACCCGTGGGCCTGTCGATCGTCACGGCCAACCAGCTATCCACCAGCTGTTCCAGCATGCCCGCCCCCCACTCGACGACCACGATCGAGGCAGCAAAGTCAATGTCAAGGTCATCCAATTCGGCCGCATCGCCCAAACGGTATGCGTCAACGTGCACGAGCGGAGCGGTGGCACTGAGCGCTGACGTGCCCGGCGTCGTGCGCAGATGCGTGCGTGCCAGCACGAACGTGGGGCTCGTGACCGCGCCGCGCACGCCGAGAGCCGCGCCAATACCGCGCGTGAGCGTCGTTTTGCCGGCCCCGAGCTCGCCCGTCAGCAACACGGCGTCGCCCGCGAGCAGCTGCCCTGCAAGCCTGGCGCCCAAACGCGCCATCGCGTCGGGGTCGGCGATCGTCAGAACGACTGGCATCGTCATCACTCGCGGGTGCGGTGCACGCGCCGACCAAGGCGAGTGACCAGTTCGTACGAGATGGTGCCGGCGGCATCGGCCCACTCGTCGACACTGGGCTCTCCTCGCGCTGGGTCTCCCCACAGCACGGCACGATCACCCACACTGACGGCCGCGTCACCCACGTCGACCACGAACTGGTCCATCGCGATGCGGCCCACCACGCGGTGAACGGTATCGCCAATGAGTACCGGAGCATTGTGTGCCGCCCGGGGTACCCCGTCGGCGTAGCCGAGCGGTACCAGCGCCAGGGTGGTCGCCTGAGTCGTGCGGTGCTGGTAACCATACGAGACCCCCACGCCGGCGGGTACGCGCTTCACCCCGATGACGCGGGCACTGAGCTGCATGGCAGGAATCAGCGGCAGTGTATTGCGAAGGTGACGTTCGGGGGCGATTCCGTAGAACGCAATGCCGAGACGCACCATGTCGTAGTGGGCCGCCGGATGATCGAGTGCGGCGGCCGAAGCTGCGAGGTGGCGAATGCCTGGTTCAAGCCCGACGCTGCGCATCGCATCCAGAAACCGTTCAAAAGCAACCACCTGCGCGCGGTCGTCGTCAGCAGAGGTGTTCGACAGGTGGCTGAGGACGCCACCGACACGCACGGTGCCGGCGTGCACGGCCGCGGCGAGCGCGTCAACAAGGGACCCCCACTGTGATTCAACAGCGCCGTTACGCGAGAGGCCAGTATCAACTTTCACGTGCACGATGGCCCGATGGCCGGCAGCGGAGATTTGCGCGAGCTGCGCCAGCGAGCTCACGCCGAGGGCAATGCCCGCCTGCGCCGCCGCCGCGAAGTCTGCATCAGGGTCAAGCAGCCAGGCGAGCACGGGGGCGTCGATACCCGCCGCCCGCAACTCGAACGCCTCATCCAAGTCGGCGACCCCGAGGTGATCTACCCCCGCCTCCAGGGCAGCGCGGGCGGCAGTCACTGCGCCGTGCCCGTAACCATCGGCCTTCACGACCGCCATCGTGTGAGGGGTGCTGACAAGCCGCCGAATGGCGGTGGCGTTCTCACTGAGCGCCGCGGCGCTGATGCGCGCCTCGCGTAACGGCCGCGTCATGACTCGGCCACCACAAAAGCAATGGCGACGCCCGCATCGTGCGACATTGACACGTGCAGCGATGCGATGCCGCGCTCGGCGACAATCTCGGCGGCCCGGCCGCTCACCATCAGGTCAGGGTTACCGGCCTCATCGGTCACCACCTGCATGTCGTGCCAGCTGAGTCCGTCGGCTGCGCCCAACGCTTTGATGAAAGCTTCTTTGGCCGCGAACCGCCCGGCCAGTGATCGCACCGGAAGACCGGCCCCCTCCGCATCAGAGAAAAGTCGCTCCCGCAGCCGGGGTGTGCGATCTAGGGCCCGCTCAAAGCGCGCCAGATCGACGACATCAACGCCAATGCCCACGATTCGACCCATGATGCGCTCGCTAACCCTGCGCGACCGACGACTACTCGACCGTGACCGACTTGGCGAGGTTGCGGGGCTGATCAACATCGAGGCCCTTCGCGGCCGCAAGCTCCATGCCGAAAATGTGCAGGGGCACGACCGCGAGCAGTGGCTCAAAGAAGGGCGATGCCAGCGGAATGCGAATGACCTCGTCGGCGTGCGGCAAAACGGCAACATCCCCCTCTTCGGCAATGGCGATGACTCGCGCACCGCGCGCCCTGATCTCTTGAATGTTAGACACCACTTTGGCGTGCAGTGAGCTCGGGTCGCGAGGGCTTGGCACCACGACGAACACCACTTGGCCGGGTTCGATGAGAGCAATTGGGCCGTGCTTCAACTCGCCGGCGGCAAAGCCCTCGGCGTGAATGTACGCCAGCTCTTTCAGCTTCAGGGCGCCCTCCAGGGCGATCGGATACCCGACGTGGCGGCCCAAAAATAGCACCGAGCGAGTATCGGCCATCCAGTGCGCAAGCTCTTTGATGCGCTCGCCCGTGGCAAGCACGGCAGACAGCTTTTCAGGAACAGCTTGCAGCTCTGCAACCAGCTCGCGGGAGCGTTCGGGGGCGAGTGTGCCCCGCACCTGACCCAGTTGCAGGCCCAGCAGGTAGATAGCGGTGATCTGCGCCACAAAAGCTTTCGTCGAGGCGACCGCCACTTCGGGGCCAGCATGCGTGTAGACGACAGCGTCAGACTCGCGGGGAATCGTCGCGCCCTGAGTGTTACAAATCGACAGCGTGCGGGCTCCCTGGTCGCGGGCGTACTTGACGGCCATCAGGGTGTCCATCGTTTCGCCCGACTGGCTGATCGACACCACGAGAGTGTTCGGCGATAGCACCGGCTCGCGGTATCGAAACTCGTGGGCCAGTTCAACGTCGACAGCGATGCGCGCCCACTGTTCAATGGCGTACTTGCCGACCATGCCGGCATAAGCAGCGGTGCCGCACGCAATGATGACCACTCGATCGATGCTCGCAAGCACCTCTGAGCCCAGGGCCGTTACCTCCGGCAGATCGACGAGACCATCGTTGACGCGACCAAGGATGGTCTTCGCGACCGCCTCCGGCTCTTCACTGATCTCTTTGGCCATAAAACTTGACCAGCCGCCCTTTTCGGCGGCCGAGGCATCCCAATCGACCTCGAAGGTGCGCGGAGACACCGGATGTCCGGCGAAGTCGATGACGGCGACACTGTCGGGGCGAATGGTGACGATTTGGTCTTGCCCGATCTCCATCGCATGCCGCGTGTATTCGATGAAGGCGGCAACGTCTGAGCCCAGAAAGTTTTCACCCTCGCCCAGGCCAATCACCAGAGGAGAGTTTCGGCGCGCACCGACCACCACATTCGGTTCATTGGCGTGCACAGCCAGCAGCGTGAACGCACCTTCGAGCCGGTTGACCACCTGCAGCATGGCGCTGGTGAGGTTGCCCGTCTCGCCAAAGGCATCGCCGAGCATAAGAGCGGCGGCCTCGCTGTCGGTCTGTGAAGTAAAGACGTGACCCTGCTCGCTCAACTCGGCCCTGAGTTCAGAAAAGTTTTCGATGATGCCATTGTGAATAAGCGCGAGCTTGCCGTTGTCACCCAGATGCGGGTGAGCGTTTTCGTCGGTTGGGCCGCCGTGCGTTGCCCAGCGGGTGTGCCCGATGCCGGTGTGGCCTTCCGAGAGCGGATGGGCGGCAAGGTCGTCGCGTAAGACGCGAAGCTTGCCGGCGTGCTTCCGCGTGTCGAGGTGCCCCTGATCGCCGACCACGGCCAACCCTGCAGAGTCGTAGCCGCGATACTCGAGGCGCTTCAGCCCGCCCATCAACACGTCGACGCTGCCCCGGGTGCCGACATATCCCACGATTCCACACATAGCGCCCCATTCTACGGCGCGACGTGCCCCCTGCACGCTCACCGGTACTGTGGTGCCGGTGAGCGATGTGACCACTGGGCGCGACATGAGCCCCTTCGACGAGATCGGTCGGCAACGCTGGGCCGCACTCGCCCCCACCGCTCCCCTGCCGCTCACTCAAACTGAGCTGATTCAGCTTCGCGGACTGGGTGATCCACTTGACCTGCGCGAGGTCGCCGAAGTGTATGTGCCGCTCAGCCGCCTACTTAGCTTGTACGCCGTCGGTGCCCGCGAACTGCACCAGGCCACGCGCAGCTTTTTAGGCAATTCGGGCGTCCACACGCCGTTCGTCATCGGCATCGCCGGTTCGGTTGCGGTTGGCAAGTCGACCATTGCACGTCTGCTGCGTGAGCTGCTCTCGCGCTGGCCCGACACTCCCCGTGTTGAACGCATCACCACTGACGGCTTTCTTCTTCCGACCGCCGAGCTTGAACGCCGGGGCATCCTGCACAGAAAGGGGTTTCCAGAGTCGTACGATCGCCGGGCCCTGCTGCGCTTTGTCGCCCGTGTCAAAGCCGGAGTCGACGAGGTACGCGCGCCGGTCTACAGCCACCTGACCTACGACCGAGTCACCGATGCTGAAATCATCGTGCGTCGCCCCGACATTCTCATCGTTGAAGGACTCAACGTGCTGCAGCCCCCCGGCCCGGGAGCATCGCTCGCCGTCAGCGACCTCTTCGATTTCACCATTTACGTGGATGCCCGCGCCAGCGACATCGCCCAGTGGTACGAAAACCGGTTCTTGGCCCTGCAAAGCGGTGCCTTCACTGACCCGCGCAGCTACTTTCACCGCTACGCCTCACTCACTCGCGAGCAAGCCGTTCTCACAGCCCGCACCATCTGGCGAGACATCAACGAACCCAACCTGCTGCAGAACATCGCCCCCACTCGGGCGAGAGCCTCACTCGTCCTGCGAAAAGCGAGCGACCACACTGTTGAGACGGTGCTACTGCGCAAGATTTGAGCGGGCCAGCAGGCCAGCACAGCCAGTGCGGTGCGATCAGATGGCGAGCTGCGCGCGAACCACGTCGACAAGACGGTCGGCGACCTGCTGCGCCGTATGGTGCTCAGCGGCCTCGACCATGACTCGCACCATCGGTTCGGTACCACTTGCTCGCAACAGCACGCGACCGCTGTCGCCCAGGCCTGCCTCCTCTGCCGCCACCGCCGCTGCGATGACTGCGTGGCCCTCCAGTGCTGAACGGTCGACGCCGCGCACGTTGATGAGTACCTGCGGAAAAACCGTCATGACATCGGCGAGCTCGGCGAGCGTACGCCCGGAGCGCACCATCTCGGCCGCAAGCTGCAATCCGGTGAGAATGCCATCGCCGGTGGTGGCATGCTCGCTGAAAATGATATGGCCCGACTGCTCGCCACCGAGGCTCAGCCCGTGTTCGGCGAGGGCCTCTAGCACGTAACGGTCGCCGACTCGCGTTTCGATGAGGTGCACACCGTTCTCGGCCATGGCCCGCTTAAGGCCAAGGTTGCTCATGACGGTCGCCACGAGCGTGTCGTCCGTGAGCAGACCGCGCGCCTTCATCGACAACGCCAAAATGGCCATGATCTGATCGCCGTCGATGACGCGGCCAGCAGCATCCACCGCCAAGCAACGATCAGCGTCGCCGTCGTGGGCAATGCCGAAGTCAGCGCCGTGCTCGCGCACGGCGGCCTGCAGCGGCTCGAGGTGGGTGGAACCCACTCCCTCATTGATGTTGAGCCCATCGGGATCAGAGCCGATGACAGTGACCTGAGCCCCCGCGTCGGTGAACACCTGGGGTGAGATTCCGGCCGCAGCACCGTGAGCACAATCGATGACAACGTGCACGCCGGCGAGAGAAACGTCGAGGGTACCCAGCAGGTGCAAGAGGTAGCGATCTTCGGCGTCGGCGAAGCGCTGAATGCGGCCCACGCCCGCCCCGGTCGGCGCCAGTTTCTCACCGAGCATGGCCTCTTCGATGCGATCTTCGACGGCGTCCGGAAGCTTCGTGCCGCCGTAGGAGAAAAACTTAATGCCGTTATCGGGGGCCGGGTTGTGTGACGCCGAAATCATCACGCCGAAGTCAGCGCCGATATCACCCACCAGAAAGGCGGCGGCGGGAGTCGGAATCACTCCAGCGTCAAGCACGTCGATGCCCGAGCTTGCCAACCCCGCCGACACGGCCGCGGTCAAAAACTGGCCCGACACCCGCGGATCACGAGCAACGATCGCGGTCGGCCGTTTGCCCGCCGCGCGCAATTCGTCGGCGTGCCGGCCCTGCGTCAATACGCGGGCGGCGGCCTGAGAGAGCCCGAGGGCAAGGTCAGCGGTGAGATCACCGTTGGCCAGCCCTCGAACCCCATCAGTGCCAAAAAGGCGACCCACTGCGTTCGACCCGTGCTCGAACGACTAGCGCTTCGAGTATTGAGGAGCCTTGCGGGCCTTCTTGAGGCCAGCCTTCTTGCGCTCAATGACGCGGGCGTCACGGGTCAAGAAGCCGGCCTTCTTCAGAGCCGCGCGATTGTTCTCGCGGTCAATCTCATTCAAAGAACGGGCAATAGCAAGACGCAAGGCGCCAGCCTGACCGGAAGGGCCACCGCCAGTGATGCGGGCGATGACGTCGTACGCGCCGCCCAGCTGCAAGATGGTGAAGGGGTCATTGATGAGCTGCTGGTGCAACTTGTTCGGAAAGTACGCCTCAAGCGTGCGCCCGTTGACGGCGTAGGTGCCGGCGCCGGGGGTGATGCGCACGCGGGCGATGGCCTGCTTGCGTCGCCCAACAGCTGCGCCTCCAACAGTGAGCGGTGCGCGCTGTGCCACCGCTGCCGTCGGGGCTGCTGACTCAGTGGTGTACGACTCGGGTACGGCCTCAGCCGAAGTGTCGTCTGAAGAGGTGGTGGGGGTGTTCGTAACGTCTGCCACGATGCTGTTCCTTAGCGTCTGCGCGGTCGCTACTGAGCGACCTGGTCGAGGGTGTAAATCGTCGGCTGCTGTGCAGCGTGCGGGTGCTCGGCACCCGAGTAGACCTTGAGCTTCTTAATCTGGTCGCGGCCAAGCGAGTTCTTCGGCAGCATGCCGCGAATGGCCTTCTCGACCGCACGCTCAGGGTTCTTCTCCAACAGCTCAGAGTAAGTAACCGCCGTAAGCCCGCCCGGGTAACCCGAGTGGCGGTAGGCCTTCTTCTGCGCGAGCTTCGAGCCGGTGAGGGCCACCTTGTCGGCGTTGATGATGATGACGAAGTCGCCCATGTCCATGTGCTGGGCGAAGGTCGGCTTGTGCTTGCCGCGTAACAGTACGGCGGCGTGGCTGGCCAGGCGGCCCAGGACGACATCGGTTGCGTCGATGACGACCCAGTTGCGCTGGATGTCAGCGGGAGTGGGGCTGAAAGTGCGCGTCACAGTGCTAATACTTTCGTGTCGAGTAGTTCGTGAATCCCGCTCCGGGGGGAGTTCGTCTCTCAGATGAGAACACGAACGCCACGGTGGAGGGCTCAACTTGATGGCCGTCGGCGACGGTCACCAAGGGGAGAGCCTAGCCGTAGGGCGCCCATCGGTCAATCTGGCGGGCTGAGCACCCGTGCCGCAAGTTCTCGTCGCGCGCGCGTGAGGGTAGCCCGGGCCTGCAATTGCTCATCATCGGGGTAACCCACTTCTGCCAGGGTGAGCCCCTTGGCAACAACGACCGGAAAAGCGTTGGCCTTGACGGCGTTTCGCAAAATGCTTTCCAGTTGGTGTTGCGTCAGATCGCCCAGGCCGACAGCAAGCACGCCGCCGACCAGCGAGCGCACCATCGAATGGCAGAAAGCGTCAGCACGAACGTCGGCAATAAGCACACCGAACTCATCACGAACCCACCGGTAGTGCAGCAGGGTGCGCACAGTGGTGGCGCGTTCACGCGGCTTACAGAATGCGGCGAAATCGTGCAGGCCGACGAGCTTCTGCGCCGCGGCATCCATGACGGCCACATTCAGTTCACCCGCATGCCACAGAGTGTGCCCGCGGCGGCGCGGATCTCGCAGGCTTATCGCGTCAGCGACCCGATACTCGTAGCGTCGCCACAGCGGTGAGAATCGGGCATCGAAGCCGGGGGCAGCGATCGACACCCGCGTTACGACCAGGTCTGCCGTTCGCCCCCCGACAATGCCATTCAACCGTCGTGCGAACGCCTGCTCAGCGGTGCCTCCCCGGCGAGCAGAGCGCAGCCTGCGCCAGCGGGCCTCGCTGATGTCAATGTGAGCGACCTGCCCGATGGCGTGCACCCCCGCATCAGTGCGGCCCGCGACGACAAGACGAACCTCGCTGAGCGGATGCTGCAGCAGAACCGCGAGTGCCTCTTCGAGTACCCCCTGCACGGTGCGCAGCTCTGGCTGAATGCCCCAACCCGCGAATGCTGTTCCGTCGTAGGAAAGATCAAGCCGCAGTCGAACAGTCTCCACAGTGGGCAAGTGTACGGCGCGCAGTTTGACCCCAGCGCTTGCGCGCGCGACGCTAGAGCCATCGTGTCAGCCGTCAGAGTCAGCACCCCTGCGGGCACGCGTCTGCCCGGGCTCGACGGCCTGCGGGCGCTGGGCATTGTGTTGGTCATCGCCTACCACCTGTTTCCGGCCATTGCCCCCGGCGGTTTCATCGGGGTCGACGTTTTTCTCGTGGTGAGTGGGTACCTCATCACGGCCCTGCTCGTTGCCGAATACCGTGCGAACGGGCGCCTTCATCTGCGGCGGTTCTGGAGCCGGCGAGCGCGACGACTGCTGCCCGCGCTGGCGCTGGTCGTGGGCCTCAGCACGGCTGCTGCCGCCGTCATAGGTGGTGACGTACTGGTCGGCATCGGCTGGCAACTGGTGGGTGTACTGACTTTCAGTAGCAACTGGGTGAGCATCGCGCAGGGTGCCAGTTACCTGGACCAGACCAGCCCTGAACTGTTTCGGCACGCATGGTCACTCGCGGTGGAAGAACAGTTTTACCTACTGTGGCCGCTCGCGCTCTCACTCGTATTTCTCATACCCCGGCGATCGTTGCGCGTCGCCCTGCCGATTGTTCTCGCCCTAGGCTCGGCCTTTGCCCTCGCCGTGACCGCGGGAGATCCGTTGCAGGACCCCGCCGGCGCCTCTGCCGCCTACCTGTCGACCCTCACCCACGGGTTCGGTCTTCTTCTGGGGGCGGGGCTCGCGCTCGGGGTCGAGCCGCTGACAGCTCGAGCTCACTGCACCCGAGTACCCGGGTGGCTGGCCGATGCCGGCGCCGTGCTCTCAACCGGCGGCATCGTTGCCCTCGCCGTGGCGCTGTCGATCGACGCCGCCGTGACGTACCGCGGCGGGCTCGTCGCGGTCGTGCTGTTGACCGGAGCACTCATCATGTGCCTGGCTCACCCTGCGGGGCACGCCGCGGCGATAGCGGATGCACCGCTACCGCGCTGGATCGGTGAGCGCTCGTACGGTCTCTACCTGTGGCACTGGCCAGCGCTCATCCTGCTCGGGGCCAGCCTGCCGTCAATTGACCGAACCGGTGCCCAAAACTGGCTGTTGGGTGTCGGCGCGCTGGCCCTCACGGTTCCGCTCGCTGCGGCCAGCTATCGCTTCATTGAGCAGCCGATACGCATGCGACGGCTGGATACGGTTGTGCACGGTGAGAATGCGTGGTCGCTGCCACGTCGTCTGGCACTGGGCGCGGTGACTGTTCTGACTGTGCTCGGCATAGTGGTGGCGGGCGCGGTGGCAGTGACGCGCGCGCCCGCCCAATCAGAGGCCGCGGTGCTCATCGCCGCGGGGCAGGAGGCCATTGACCGCCAGCTTGCCAACAGCACCCCGCGCGGGCGCGAGCCAGAGGTTGCCCCCGCCACGCCCGAGGCGCCACCAGTGCCGTCAGCGCCACTAGCGCGGCCAGTGCCGTCAGTGCCGCCAGCCCTAGCAACCGGTGACAAGCTCATCGCGGTTGGCGATTCGGTGATGCTCGCTGCGGCACCCCAACTACAAGAGCGCTTTCCGGGCATTGCGATTGACGCCGCCGTCTCACGTCAAATGCAGCAGGCGCCCGACATCTTGCGCTCTCTGGCCGACACCGGGCAATTGCGCGATGTGGTCATCGTCGGCCTGGGAACGAACGGCCCGATCGATTCGGCCACGCTGCTCGACGTGCGCAACATCATCGGACCCAACCGCTCACTCGTGATCGTGAGTGCCCAGGCGCCTCGCGGGTGGATACCGGAGGTCAATGCTCAACTCGTGCAGTTTGCTGACGACTACCGAGATGTGGTTCTCGCCGATTGGCGCACCGCCATCGCACCCCAGCTGCAACTTCTGGCCCGCGACCAGGTGCACCCTGGCTCGTCCGGTGGCCGCGTGTACACCGAAGCTCTCGAAGTGGCCCTGCAGTACCTCGCGGACCTACCCGACCCTGTCGACTACGACGATCACCCCGAACTGCCGCGCCCCCGGTAGGCGATGACTGCGAGATGCTGCGAGAAGCGGCGGCGGGGAAACGCAGACAGCCCCCGCTCGCGTGAGCAGGGGCTGTCTGGCAGAGCGTTGCGGAATTCCTACTTGGCTTCAACTTCAGCGGCGGGCGCCTCGTCGGCAGCCGCAGCTTCGTCTGACGAAACGGCGTCGTCAGCAGGAACAGCGTCGTCGGCAACAGCGTCGTCAGCAACAGCGGCACTGTCAGAAACGACCTCGTCCGAGACCGCAGCGTCATCTGCCACGACCTCCACGACCTCCACGACCGACGCTTCTTCAGCCGGTGCAGCGGCAGCAGCGGCGGCCGCTGTCTTCTTCGCACTCTTCGGCTTCGGGTTCACCGGCTCCAGAACGAGCTCGATCACGACCATGGATGCGCGGTCGCCCTTGCGAAACCCGACCTTCGTGATGCGGGTGTAGCCGCCTTCACGATCGGCGACGAGAGGGGCAATCTGCGTGAAGAGCTCGTGAACGGTGCTCTTGTCACGGATGATCGTCATGACGCGGCGACGCGCGTGAAGATCTCCGCGCTTGGCGAACGTGACAAGGCGCTCGGCCAGGGGGCGAAGGCGCTTGGCCTTTGTCTCGGTCGTGGTGATGCGCTTGTGCGTGAAGAGCGCAGTCGCGAGATTCGCGAGAAGCAGGCGCTCGTGGGCCGGACCGCCGCCGAGGCGGGGGCCCTTCGTGGGCTGAGGCATGGTGTGTGTTCTTTCGTATCAGTGTCGGGAAGAGAGCAGAGCGCGCAAAGCGCCCTAGCTCACCTCGTCGTCGTAGCCGTAGAAGGCGGCGCCATCAAAGCCGGGAACAGCGTCTTTCAGCGAAAGACCCATCTCGACGAGCTTGTCTTTCACCTCGTCGACCGACTTCTGGCCGAAGTTACGGATGTTCATCAACTGCGTCTCTGACAGCGCAAGAAGCTCGCTGACCGTGTTGATGCCCTCACGCTTGAGGCAGTTGTAGCTGCGCACCGAGAGGTCGAGGTCTTCGATCGGCATGGCCAATTCGGTTGACAGCACGGCATCGACCGGCGCGGGGCCGATCTCGATGCCCTCTGCCTGCGTGTTCAGCTCGCGCGCCAGCCCGAACAGTTCGACGAGCGTACGGCCAGCTGATGCGATCGCGTCGCGCGGAGTGATGGCGGGCTTCGACTCGACGTCGACAACCAGCCGGTCGAAGTCGGTGCGCTCACCGGCTCGCGTCGCTTCGACGCGGTAGGTGACCTTGAGCACGGGCGAGTAAATCGAGTCGACCGGAACCTGGCCGGCCTCGCTGAATTCGCTGCGGTTCTGGGTTGCACTGACATAACCGCGACCGCGCTCGATGGTGAGTTCGAGCTCGAACTTGGCGCTGTCGTTGAGTGTCGCGATGACGAGCTCGGGGTTGTGAATCTCGACGCCCGCGGGTGCCGAAATGTCAGCCGCTGTGACCTCGCCCGCACCCTGCTTGCGCAGGTACGCGGTGATGGGCTCATCGTGCTCGCTGGAGACGACGAGGTTCTTGATGTTCAAGATGATCTCGGTGACGTCTTCTTTCACACCGGCGATGGTGCTGAACTCGTGCAACACACCATCGATGCGGATGCTCGTGACGGCGGCGCCAGGGATCGACGACAGCAGTGTGCGGCGAAGCGAGTTACCTAGGGTGTAGCCAAAGCCGGGTTCAAGTGGCTCAATGATGAAACGTGACCGAAATTCGGAGACGTTTTCTTCGGTCAGTGTGGGGCGTTGTGCGATGAGCACTGTTGATTCCTTTCGGCAAAGTGTCCGACATATGACACTTGTGGCGTGACGAGTGGCTGCCTCGTCGAGTGTGTTGAGTTATGGGTGGGAGTGCTGGCGTTCGTGACTAGACGCGACGGCGCTTGGGCGGGCGGCAGCCGTTGTGAGCCTGAGGCGTCACATCGCTGATCGATCCCACTTCAAGGCCTGCAGCCTGCAACGAGCGAATTGCCGTCTCGCGGCCCGAACCGGGGCCCTTGACGAAAACATCGACCTTTTTCATGCCGTGCTCTTGCGCCTGACGGGCGGCCGACTCGGCCGCAAGCTGGGCGGCGAACGGGGTCGACTTACGTGAGCCCTTGAAGCCGACCTGACCAGACGACGACCAGCTGACGACGGCGCCACTCGGGTCAGTGATCGAAATGATCGTGTTGTTGAACGTTGACTTGATGTGAGCTTGCCCGACGGCGATACTCTTCTTCTCTTTACGACGGGGCTTACGCGCGGCCGATTTCGGTGCTGCCATGGTTTTCTCCTAAACCTGTAGATTGCGCGGGTCGCGGCGGGGCCGGACTAGCGCGCCTTCTTCTTGCCGGCGACGGTGCGCTTCGGGCCCTTGCGGGTGCGCGCGTTGGTTTTGGTGCGCTGACCGTGCACGGGCAAACCGCGACGGTGACGAACGCCCTGGTACGAACCGATTTCAACCTTGCGGCGAATGTCGGCGGCGACCTCACGGCGCAGGTCACCCTCAACCTTGAACTCAACCTCAATGTGGTCGCGCAACGCGAGCAGCTGGTCGTCGGTGAGGTCTTTCACGCGCACGTTCCGGTCAATACCGGTGGCGGTGAGGGTTTCGATCGAGCGCGTGCGCCCGACCCCATAGATGTAAGTGAGGGCAATCTCTACGCGCTTATCACGCGGGATGTCCACTCCGGCAAGACGGGCCATGACGGCTCCTTCAGGTGGTTGAGAGGTGTGGAGCAGTTCCGGTGCCCGAGCCTCTCGCCCGAGGTGTCCTCCCACTGCTGGGATTTCTGGAACTGCCTAGTGTTCATATTCAGTTGTGAAGCTGGGCGAAAATTCTGTTTTAGCCCTGGCGTTGCTTGTGACGAGGGTTTTCGCAGATGACCATCACGTTGCCGTGGCGGCGAATCACCTTGCACTTATCGCAGATGGGCTTGACGCTGGGGTTGACCTTCATGGTGTTCTTCTTTCTCGCTGGCCTCGTGCACCGGGTGGATCCCCGGGCCGTTCCTTATCCGGCCGAAGGCCTACTTGTAGCGGTAAACGATGCGGCCACGGGTCAAGTCGTACGGGCTCAGCTCGACGATCACGCGATCCTCCGGGAGGATGCGGATGTAGTGCTGGCGCATTTTGCCCGAAATATGGGCAAGCACCCTGTGGCCGTTGGTCAACTCAACGCGAAACATTGCGTTGGGCAGAGCTTCGACTACTGCGCCTTCGATCTCGATGACACCGTCTTTTTTGGCCATTGCCTCTTCGTCGCTAAAAATGTTGTTCGTACCGGTCGTGCGGATAACGCGGCACCGCCGAGCAATTCTCTCTGCACGGCAGAATTGCAGGTGACACGCCGAAAGCGTGCCTAAAGCACCAAGGGATTAGCTTAGGTGATAATGCACCGCCGGGGCAACTTCGCCCAGACTGCCATTCCGAACCGTGACACCAACACGAGCGTCTACGCTGCGAACAGAATGCCGCGCACCGCCAGGGCGTGTTCGATTCGCTCGGTCACCTCGGCAATGTCGCCGAGACCGTCAACCTGAGCAAGCACGCCCCGCTGCGCGTACACGTCAACCAACGGTGCCGTCTCAAGCGCGTAAACCTCGAGTCGATGCCGCACCACGGCTTCGTTGTCGTCGGCGCGGCCCTGGTCAAGGGCACGCTTCTTGAGCCGCTCAACCACAACGTCGGGGTCAGCCACGAGCTCAATAACCGCGTCAAGCACACAACCGTGCGCGGCCAGAAACTCGTCGAGTGCGCGAACCTGATCGGTCGTGCGCGGGTAACCGTCGAGTAAGAAGCCGTGAGCGGCGTCGGCCTGGGCGAGGCGATCACTGACGAGGTCATTGGTGAGGGTGTCGGGCACGTTGTTGCCCGCATCCATGTAGGCCTTCGCCTTGAGTCCCAGTTCAGTTTCCGAGCGAAGATGTTCACGAAAAATGTCGCCGGTAGAGATGGCTGGCACTCCCAAAGCGTCTGAGAGCCTCTGCGCCTGCGTGCCCTTGCCCGCTCCGGGAGGCCCGATCAGCAGCAGACGTGCGCTCATCGCAGCAGCCCCTCGTAGTGACGCTGCTGCAGCTGAGCGTCGATCTGCTTGACGGTCTCAAGGCCGACGCCGACGATGATCAGGATGCTTGCCCCACCGAACGGGAAGTTCTGGTTCGCACCCACCGCCGCGAAGGCGATCAAAGGAATGAGTGCCACCAAACCGAGGTAGAGCGAGCCCGGCAGCGTGACCCGGGTGAGCACGTAGTCAAGGTACTCGGCCGTCGGGCGACCGGCCCGAATGCCGGGAATGAAGCCGCCGTACTTCTTCATGTTGTCGGCAACCTCTTCAGGGTTGAAGGTGATGGCAACGTAGAAGTAGGTGAAGCCCACGATGAGCAAGAAATACACGACCATGTAGATCGGATTATCGCCAGAGACCAGGTTGTTCTGAATCCATACGACCCACTCGGGTGCGGTCTGACCGGCGGTTGGCTGGTTGAACTGGGCGACGAGGGCGGGCAAGTACAGCAGTGACGAGGCAAAAATCACGGGCACGACACCCGCCATGTTGACCTTGATCGGGATGTAGGTGTTGTTGCCACCGTAGGTGCGGCGACCCACCATGCGCTTGGCATATTGCACGGGGATGCGGCGCTGCGACTGCTCGACGAACACGACCGCTGCCATGACGAGCAGGCCGAGGGCGAGTACGAGCAGGAAGATCTCGAAACCCTGAGACACGGCGATTGCCCACAGGGCCGAGGGGAACGTGGCCGCGATTGACACGAAGATCAGCAGTGACATGCCGTTACCGATGCCACGCTCGGTCACCATCTCGCCGAGCCACATGATGAGTCCGGTACCGGCGGTCATGGTGACCACCATCAACAGAATGGCGTACCACGCGTCATTGGTGATGAGGTCGCTGCACTCGGGAACACCGCTGGTTGTCGGAAAGAGCGCACCGGCGCGGGCGACCGTGATGAGAGTGGTCGACTGCAGCACTGCCAGCGCGATCGTCATGTAGCGGGTGTACTGGGTCAGCTTTGCTTGACCTGACTGGCCCTCTTTGTGCAGGGTGTCGAAGTGCGGAATGACCACGCGCAGCAACTGGGTGATGATCGAAGCCGTGATGTACGGCATGATTCCCAGCGCAAAGATCGACAGCTGGAGCAGGGCGCCGCCGCTGAAGAGATTGACCAATTGGTACAGGCCGGTTGCACCCTGGTTGCCCGCGAGGCAGATCTGTACGTTCTGAAAGTCGACGAACGGCGCTGGAATGAAAGACCCGAGCCGGAAGATCGCGACGATGACGAGTGTGAACCCGATTTTGCGGCGCAGGTCAGGCGTACGAAAGATCCGCCCAATAGCTCTGAACACGAGACCTCCCGGAGAAAAAACTATGAGCATCCGCACGCCCGGCGGCGGGAGGATGCTGTGGCCCGACTGGGCCTGACCCGCAGGCGAGGGTGGCCCCGAAGGGCCACCCGTCACCTACAGAATCGAACCGCCGGCAGCAATGATCTTCTGCTCAGCAGAGCGCGAAACCTTGTCGACGGTCACACTCAGCTTAACCGCAATATCGCCGTCGCCCAGAACCTTGACCTTTTCGTTGTTGCGAACTGCGCCCTTGGCTACGAGATCGGCAATTGTGACATCGCCACCCTTCGGGTAAAGCTCGGCGAGTGCACCGAGGTTGACGACCTGGTACTCGACGCGGAACGGGTTCTTGAACCCGCGCAGCTTCGGCGCGCGCATGACCGAGTTCAGGTTGCCACCCTCGAAACCAGGGCGAACCTGGTAGCGAGCCTTGGTTCCCTTGGTTCCGCGACCAGCAGTCTTACCCTTGGAACCCTCGCCACGACCGACGCGGGTGCGAGCCTTCTTCGACCCGGGGGCCGGGCGAAGGTGGTGCACCTTGAGCACCTGCGGGCGGGCGACGTCTGCGACGACGACCTTCTTGACCGACTTCACAGCGGGGGCTTTCTTCTCCGCGGCGGGGGCCTGAGCGGCAGGCTTCTCCGAAGCGGCTTTAGTTGCAGCCTTCGCGGGGGCCTTTGCGGTGGCCTTCGCAGGGGCCTTCGCAGCCGACTTGGGCGCGGCAGCCTTCGCGGCGACGGGCGCCTTCTTGGCGGCCGGAGCCTTCTTCTCGCCGGATGCTGCGGCCGTAGCCTTGGCAGTGGTCGCCTTCTTAGCCGGAGCCTTGGCGGCGCCGTCTTTCTTCTCTTCAGCCATTAGTCAATCTCCTCGACCGTCACGAGGTGAGCCACCGTACGCACGTATCCGCGGTTGACCGGGCTGTCTTCACGAATGACGGTGTGGCCGATTCGCTTGAGGCCCAGGCTTCGCAGAGTGTCGCGCTGGTTTTGTTTCTCACTGATGACGGATTTGATCTGGGTCACCTTGAGCTGGGTGGCCATCACGCACCACCCTTCCCGGCAGCTGCCTCGGCCGCGACGGCTTCGGCTCGAACGAGACGTGCCGGAGCGACGTCTTCGAATGCGAGGCCACGACGGGCTGCGACGGCGCGAGGCTCTTCGAGCTGCTTCAACGCTGCCACCGTGGCGTGCACGATGTTGATGGTGTTCGACGAACCCAACGACTTGCTCAGCACGTCGTTGATGCCAGCGCACTCAAGCACGGCACGCACAGGACCGCCGGCGATAACGCCGGTACCGGCCGCGGCGGGCCGCAGCAGCACAACGCCAGCAGCGGCCTCACCCTGCACGGGGTGCGGGATAGTCGCCGCGACGCGAGGCACGCGGAAGAAGTTCTTCTTCGCCTCCTCGACACCCTTGGAAATAGCGGTGGGCACCTCGCGGGCCTTGCCGTATCCGACGCCGACCATGCCATTGCCGTCACCGACGACGACGAGGGCGGTGAAGCTAAAGCGACGCCCACCCTTGACGACCTTCGAGACACGGTTGATGGTGACAACGCGCTCCAAGAATTGGCTCTTCTCGGCATCGCGCTGACCACGGTCGCGGTTGGGGCTGCGTTCGCGACCACCACGGCGAGCCTCGCGAGGCTCGGTGCTCGGCTCAGACGACGCTGCAGTCTCTACGGGGGCTTCTGCCACCACGGTCTGCTCCTTCGCTGTTTCTCTCAAAGACTCAGTCTCGCTCACAGGTCCAACCCACCCTCTCGCGCTCCATCAGCAATCGCCGCGACGCGGCCCGCGTAGCGGTTGCCACCGCGATCGAATACCACTGCTTCAACGCCGGCCTTCTTCGCACGATCGGCGATCAGTTCGCCGATCTTGCGGGCCTTTGCGGTCTTATCGCCATCGAAGGCGCGCAGGTCGCTCTCCATGGTTGACGCACTGGCCACGGTGTGCCCCTGAGTGTCATCCACGATTTGAACGAAAATGTGACGAGCTGAACGCTTCACCACGAGACGCGGTCGTTCCGGTGTTCCCGAGATGCGCTTGCGCAGACGGGCGTGACGGCGGCTCTTGGCGGCCGTCTTGCTCTTACCTCTGGTTCCGAGACCCATGACTACTTCCCACTCTTTCCGGCCTTGCGGCGAACAACCTCGCCGGCGTACCGAACACCCTTGCCCTTATAAGGCTCAGGCTTACGAATTTTACGAATGTTTGCGGCAACCTCGCCGACGGCCTGCTTGTCGATACCGCTAACGGTGAGCTTGGTGTTGCCCTCCACCGTCAGAGTGATGCCGGCAGGTGGCTCGACCATGACCGGGTGTGAGAAGCCGAGGGCAAACTCGACGCCTGTGCCTTTGACCTGCACACGGTAACCCGTGCCGACAACCTCGAGGCCCTTGGAGTAACCCTGGGTTACCCCGACGATCTGGTTGGCGATAAGCGTGCGGGTCAGCCCGTGCAGCGAGCGCGAGGTGCGCTCGTCGTCGGGCCGCGTGACGACAACCTGGTTGTCTTCGATTGCGACCTCAATGGGGCTGGCGACGGTGAGCGAAAGCTCACCCTTGGGGCCCTTGACCGATACGGCCTGGCCGTCAATGATTACGTCGACTCCACCGGGAATGTCGATGGGCATGCGTCCGATACGTGACATCTGGGGTTACCACACGTAGGCGAGGACTTCCCCACCCACGCCCTTCTTCATTGCCTCACGGTCAGTGAGCAGACCGGAAGAAGTCGACAGGATGGCCACGCCAAGACCACCAAGAACGGTGGGGATCTCTGTCGACTTTGCGTAGACGCGAAGGCCAGGCTTCGATACCCGCTTGATGCCGACAATCGACCGCTCGCGGTTCGGGCCGTACTTCAACGACAGAGTGAGAGTTGAGCCAACTCGCGCGTCAGCGACGGCCCAGTCAGTGATGTAACCCTCGCGCTTGAGGATCTCGGCAATGTGCGTCTTCAGCTTTGAGCTGGGAAGCGACATCGAGTCGTGGAACGCCGAGTTGGCGTTCCGCAGTCTGGTCAGCAAGTCTGCGACCGGATCAGTCATCGTCATAGTGCGTTGTATCCGTTTCTCACTCGGTTTCGACACCCGGTACACCGAGAATCGACCTGAGCGATCGTGGTCCGAAGGACCGGGGGAATGTTACTGAGGGGTGTCGGACGAGCGGAAGGGGAAGCCCAAGGCGCGCAGCAAAGCGCGACCCTCAGCATCGGTCTTCGCCGTGGTCACGACGGTGATGTCGAATCCGCGAACGCGGTCAATCTTGTCTTGATCGATCTCGTGGAACACGCTCTGCTCTTGAAGACCGAACGTGTAGTTGCCGTTGCCGTCGAACTGCTTGTCGCTCAAACCGCGAAAGTCGCGAATACGCGGCAGCGCCAGGGTTACCAGGCGGTCCATGAACTCCCACGCGCGGTCACCGCGAAGGGTGACGTGGGCGCCGATCGGCATGCCTTCACGCAGCTTGAACTGTGCAATCGACTTGCGCGCCTTGGTGACGATGGGCTTCTGGCCCGTGATGGCGATCAAGTCTTTGACCGCTCCGTCGATGACCTTCGAGTCACGAGCGGCCTCGCCGACACCGGTGTTCACAACAATCTTCACGAGGCCAGGAACCTGGTGGGGATTAGTGTACGAAAACTCTTCGGTCAGAGCCTTCGTGATCTCGGCGCGGTACTTCTGCTTCAGGCGCGGCTGGACCTTGTTCGCCAAGGCGGCGCCAGTCGACGCGGCAGTTTCAGTGGACATTAGAGCTTCTCACCTGACTTCTTGGAATACCGAACGCGCACGGTTTTGGTTACACCGTTCTTTTCGACAGACTCTTCGCGAAAACCGACACGCGTCGGCTTCTTGGATTTCGGATCGACCAGGGCCACGTTAGAGATGTGGATGGAAGCCTCTTGGGTCTCAATACCACCGGTCTTCGTTCCGCGCTGCGTCTGGCCTACGCGTACGTGCTTCTTCACGTAGTTGACGCCCTCGACGATGACACGGTTCTTCTCACCGATGATTTCGATGACACGACCCTGTTTGCCACGATCGCCGCCGCGCTCTTCAGATGCGCCGGTGATGACCTGAACGAGGTCGCCCTTTTTAATTCTGGCCATGGTTACAGCACCTCCGGCGCGAGCGAAACGATCTTCATAAACTTCTTGTCGCGCAACTCGCGACCAACAGGCCCGAAGATGCGGGTGCCGCGCGGGTCGCCGTCTGCCTTCAGCAGTACGGCAGCGTTCTCATCGAACTTGATGTACGAGCCATCAACCCGACGGGTCTGCTTCTTTGTGCGAACGATGACTGCCTTCACGACGTCACCCTTCTTCACGTTGCCGCCCGGAATGGCGTCTTTGACCGTCGCCACAATGATGTCTCCGAGACCGGCGTAACGCCGACCCGAGCCACCCAGCACACGAATGGTGAGCAGCTCTTTGGCGCCCGTGTTGTCGGCCACCTTGACTCTTGATTCTTGTTGAAGCATTTCTTACTCCTTGTGATCAAGTAGGCGAGGCCTACTTGGCCTTCTCGAGAATCTCGACGAGGCGCCAGCGCTTCGTGGCTGACAGGGGACGAGTCTCGTTGATGAGCACAAAGTCACCGACGCCAGCGCCGTTGAGCTCGTCATGCACCTTGACCTTTGACGTACGGCGGATCACCTTGCCGTAGAGGGGGTGCTTGACGCGGTCTTCGACCTCGACAACGATCGTCTTGTTCATCTTGTCGCTGGTCACGTAGCCGCGACGTACCTTGCGGTAGCCGCGAGCGGCCTCGTCGCGAACGTCGTGCGCGGCCGACTCGTGGCCGGCAGACGCCGCTTTATCAGTCGTCGCCATTAATTCTTCTCCTCGGTGTTCGTCACAGATTCAGCCTCGGCCTCGGCGGGAGCTGGCTCTGCGGCGTCTTTCGCCTTCGCTTTAGCCTTTGTGGCCTTCTTCGCGGGCTTCTCCGCGACCTCGATCGGTGCGGGAGTGGCTCGCAGGCCAAGCTCACGCTCACGAATGACTGTGTAGACGCGGGCGATGTCGCGCTTCACGGCACGCAGGCGGCCGTGACTGTCAAGCTGCCCGGTGGCCGCCTGAAAACGCAGGTTGAAGAGCTCTTCTTTAGCCTTTTTCAGCTCATCAAGAAGCCGCTCATCTTCAAAGGTGTCGAGCTCTTCTGGTGCAAGCTCTTTCGATCCGATCGCCATTACGCGACGCCTCCTTCGCGCTTGATGATGCGTGCCTTGAGCGGCAATTTGTGAATAGCGCGAGTCAAGGCTTCGCGAGCAAGCTGCTCGTCGACGCCCGCGACCTCAAAGAGCACGCGACCCGGCTTGACGTTGGCGACCCACCACTCAGGTGATCCCTTGCCAGAACCCATGCGAGTTTCGGCGGGCTTCTTGGTCAGCGGGCGGTCAGGGTAGATGTTGATCCACACCTTGCCACCGCGCTTGATGTGGCGGGTCATGGCGATACGAGCCGATTCGATCTGTCGGTTCGTCACGTAGGCGGGCGTGATGGCTTGAATGCCGTACTCGCCGAATGACACCTCGGTGCCGCCAGTAGCATGCCCACTCCGCTTGGGGTGGTGCTGCTTACGGAACTTTACTTTGCGGGGAATAAGCATCGTCTCTAGCCTTTCGCCCCGGCCGTGGCAGGCGCTGCGACATCGGCTGATGGGCCGGTGCCACGGCGAGGGCCGCGGTCAGAGTCACGACGCTCGGGGCGCGTCGACTTTTGGGTCGCCTGCTCGCGAGCGAGTTCTTTGTTGGTGATGTCACCCTTGTAGATCCAGACCTTCACGCCAATGCGGCCGAAGGTGGTCTTGGCTTCGTAGAAGCCGTAGTCGATGTTCGCGCGCAGCGTGTGCAACGGAACCCGACCCTCACGGTAAAACTCTGAGCGGCTCATTTCAGCGCCACCGAGACGACCTGAAACCTGGATGCGAACACCCTTGACCGTCGACGTGCGCTGGGCACCCTGCAGACCCTTGCGCATTGCACGGCGAAACGCCACACGCGCGCTGAGCTGCTCTGCCACACCCTGTGCAACAAGCTGCGCTTCAGCCTCGGGGTTCTTTACCTCGAGGATGTTGAGCTGAATCTGCTTTGCCGTGAGTTTCTCGAGGTCGGTGCGGATTCGCTCCGCCTCGGCGCCACGACGGCCAATCACAATGCCCGGACGGGCCGTGTGAATGTCGACGCGAACGCGGTCGCGGGTGCGCTCGATTTCGACACGGGCAACACCTGCACGGTCGAGTGTTTTCGTGAGCATGGCACGGATCTTGATGTCTTCGGCGACGTAGTCGGAGTAACGCTGACCCGGCTTCGTGCTGTCGGAGAACCAACGCGACACGTGGTCGGTGGTGATTCCAAGGCGAAAACCGTACGGATTGACTTTTTGACCCATGACTACTTGCTCGCCTTCTTCTTGCCCGTGCTTGCGCCCGCTGCAGCCAACTCATCCGGCGTGGCAAGCACGATGGTGATGTGGCTGGTGCGCTTCAGAATCTGGAACGCACGGCCCTGTGCTCGGGGCTGGAACCGCTTCAACGTTGCGCCCTCGTCGACGAAAGCGCGAGACACGTACAGGTCTTGCTCGTCGAGGAACGTGTTGGCGGCATCCGCCTTCACACGGGCGTTGGCCATTGCCGCAGCAACAAGCTTATAAATCGGCACGCTGGCACCCTGGGGTGCAAACTTCAAAATGGCCAGGGCCTCAAGGGCCTGCTTGCCACGCACCAGGTCGATGACGCGACGAGCCTTCTGAGGCGTCACGCGGATGTGTCGCACGCGGGCGATCGACTCCACCATGTCAGTACTCCTCTTCACGCCGCCGGGTTACCGGCGACGACCCTTCTTGTCGTCCTTCTCGTGGCCGCGGAAGGTGCGGGTGGGCGCAAACTCGCCCAGCTTGTGACCGACCATGGTCTCGGTCACAAACACGGGAATGTGCTTGCGGCCGTCATGCACGGCGATGGTGTGACCCAGCATGGCGGGCACAATCATCGACCGGCGTGACCAGGTCTTGATGACGTTCTTGCTGCTGGCCTCATTCTGAGTGAACACCTTACGGAGCAGGTGGTCATCGACGAACGGACCCTTCTTAAGACTGCGAGGCATAGTTCCCGACTCCTACTAGCGCTTCTTGCCAACGTTGCGGCGGCGGACGATGAGCTTGTCGCTCTCTTTCTTGCGGGACCGCGTGCGACCCTCCGACTGGCCCCAGGGGCTCACCGGGTGACGACCACCGCTGGTCTTGCCCTCACCACCACCGTGGGGGTGGTCAACAGGGTTCATAGCGACACCACGCACGGTCGGGCGAACGCCCTTCCAGCGCATACGGCCGGCCTTTCCCCAGTTGATGTTCGACTGCTCGGCATTGCCGACCTCGCCGATAGTTGCACGGCACCGCGCGTCAACATTGCGAATCTCGCCCGAAGGCAAACGCAGCTGAGCGTAGGGGCCGTCTTTGGCAACCAATCGAACAGACGCACCAGCCGACCGAGCCATTTTGGCCCCGCCGCCGGGGCGCAATTCGATGGCGTGAATGACAGTACCCACGGGGATGTTGCGCAGCGGCAGGTTGTTTCCGGGCTTGATGTCAGCAGACGCACCCGACTCGACGATGTCGCCCTGGCCGAGCTTGTTGGGAGCCAAGATGTAGCGCTTGGTGCCGTCAACGAAGTGCAGCAGAGCGATGCGCGCCGTACGGTTCGGGTCGTACTCAATGTGAGCGACCTTGGCGTTCACGCCATCTTTGTCGTCACGACGAAAGTCGATGAGACGGTACTGGCGCTTGTGGCCACCACCAATGTGGCGGGTGGTGATGCGACCAGAGTTGTTGCGGCCACCTGTCTTGGGCAGCGGCTTCAGCAGCGACTTTTCCGGAGTCGAGCGCGTGATCTCTGCGAAGTCTGAGACCGACGAACCGCGACGACCAGGAGTCGTGGGCTTGTATTTACGAATAGCCATTGTCGTTGTTCCCTCGCGCCTAGCCGACGGCCGTGAAGATATCGATGGAGCCCGACTTCAACGTGACAATGGCGCGCTTAGTGTCTTTGCGCTTGCCGGTGCCGAAGCGGGTGCGGCGGGTCTTGCCCGTGCGGTTCAGAGTGTTCACCGAAGCAACCTTGACCGAGAAGATCTTTTCGATCGCCAGCTTGATTTCGGTTTTGTTGGCGCGCGGGTCAACAACGAAGGTGTACTTACCATCGTCGATGAGCGCGTAGCTCTTTTCGCTGACCACTGGCGAGATGATGATGTCGCGCGGGTCTTTGTTTTGAGCGGCAGCGTGAATGCTCATGCGCCAACCTCTTCTTTCTTCGTCTTCGCAGCGACAAAGGCCTCGTATGCGGCCTTCATGAACACGATGTCATCGCTGACCAACACGTCGTACGCGTTGAGCTGGTCGGGGGTGATGACGTGCAGGTCCTTGAGGTTGCGCACGCTCTTGCGGTTCACCGCATCATCGCGTTCGATAACGACGAGAACCTTGCGGCCCGACGTGAGCGACGAGATGACGGCCGCAGCAGCCTTCGTCGACGGCACGTCAGTGCCAAACGACTCGATGACGTGCAAACGGTCGCCGCGTGCGCGGTCACTGAGTGCGCCGAGGAGCGCTGCAGCAATCATTTTCTTGGGGGTGCGCTGCGCGTAGTTGCGGGGGGTCGGGCCGTGCACGACACCACCGCCAGTCATGTGCGGTGCGCGGATCGAGCCCTGACGTGCGCGGCCAGTGCCCTTCTGCTTAAACGGCTTGCGGCCGGCACCAGAAACTTCTCCGCGAGTTTTCGTGGAGTGGGTTCCTTGGCGGGCTGCCGCGAGCTGCGCGACAACCACCTGGTGCAACAGCGGAACGTTGGTCTGTACGTCAAAGACAGCGGCGGGCAGGTTGACCGAACCGGTCTTCTTGCCGGCAGCGTCAAGAACGTTGAGCGTGGATGCCATGGCGATTACGCTCCCTTCACGGCGTTGCGGACGAATACAAGCCGACCGCGAGCACCGGGAACCGCGCCCTTGACGAGCAGGAGTCCCTTCTCGAGGTCGACAGAGTGAACGGTGAGGTTCATGACCGTCACGCGCTCGCCACCCATGCGGCCCGCCATGCGCATGCCCTTGAACACGCGACTGGGCGTGGAGGATGCGCCGATGGAGCCGGGCTTGCGGTGGTTACGGTGCGAACCGTGCGAAGCCGAAACACCCTTGAAGTTGTGACGCTTCATGACACCGGCGAAGCCTTTACCTTTGCTGGTACCGACGACGTCGACCAGTTGACCGGCCTCGAAGATATCGACGGCGATGTGCTGGCCGGGCGTGTACTCGGCGGCGTCAGCAGTGCGAACCTCGGTGAGGTGTCGGCGAGGAGTGCTGCCGGCCTTCTCGAAGTGGCCGCCGAGGGGCTTAGTGACCTTGCGAGGGTCGATGGCGCCGTAGGCGATCTGAACGGCGGCATAGCCGTCTTTCTCGGCGGTGCGCACCTGCGTCACCACGTTGGGGGCGATTTCTACGACGGTAACGGGAACGAGCTTGTTGTTCGCATCCCACACCTGCGTCATGCCGAGCTTCGTGCCCAGCAGACCCTTGGTCGTCTTCGTTGGAGACATGTTTCCTCGGCTCCTTAGAGCTTGATCTCGATGTTGACGTCAGCCGGCAGGTCGAGGCGCATAAGCGAATCGACTGCCTTCGGCGTCGGGTCAATGATGTCGATGAGGCGCTTGTGCGTGCGCTTCTCGAAGTGCTCGCGACTGTCCTTGTACTTGTGGGGCGACCGGATGACGGCGATAACGTTCTTCTCCGTCGGCAGCGGCACAGGGCCCACTACGGTGGCGCCTGCACGAGTAACCGTGTCAACGATCTTGCGAGCCGATGCGTCGAGACCTGCGTGGTCATACGACTTAAGTCGGATGCGGATCTTTTGTCCCGCCATGCTCAACTCTCTTCCTTCTTGGACGTGATGAAACCGTTGAGGCCCATCTCACGCGGAGCGCGATCGTTGTCGCACCACTATTTTTCTGTCAAACGTTCGGGCAGCTGGCGCCATCCGATCGCACTGCTGTGCGACCGGATGTAAACCGTGTCGATCAAACGCATGCGCCCGACCCCCGCAGTGCTAAACCGCCTCTTCAGGCGGTGCTCGCGTGCAGGCGCAGGATTATTCCCCCGCCGGATGGGTGTCGGTTCACGCTACGTCCTGCTGCCTGCGGCCTAGGCTCATCGCGACCCGCGGCCGATTTCTCGGTGCGGGGCTCGTCCTATGCACTGCCGGGCAGTGAGCCACGCATAAGCGCGGCGTGTGGAACTAGAAGAGTCTGCCACATGGCGCGACCCCGTGCAACCCGGGCGTGTCGCGCACAATACTCTGCCCTTTTCGGCCCAGCGGCGACCCCGCACGCGCGCCTGGTTGACTGGGCGACCGGGTGTCTACAGAGCCTTGCCGCCCACGAACACTTGGCTGACCAGGGGCACGCCCGGCCGGTAGGCGAGATGGCGGTAGTCGGGGGCATCCAGGATGACCGCGTCGCCCCGCGCGCCCACCGCGAGATGGCCGATATTGGTGCGCCGCAGGGCCCGCGCTCCCCCGCGGGTCGCGGCGGCGAGCGCCTCCATTGGGGTCATGCCGAGCTCGCGAACCGCTAGAGCGATGGCGAGAGGCATGCTGCTCGAAAAATTGGAGCCAGGGTTGCAGTCGCTGGCGATCGCGACGGCGACGCCCGCGTCGATGAGCGCCCGGGCATCCGGATACGGCTGTTTCGTCGAGAACTCGACGAGGGGCAGCAGGGTGGCAACGGTCGCGGCTGCGCCTCCGGCAGCCTCAGCCTCGGCGCTCGCGGAGAGAAGCCCGATATCGCTCGGCGTCAGAAAGGTACAGTGATCGACGCTGGCGGCACCGAGCTCGACAGCGAGCGCGACTCCCCCATCGGCGCCCAGCTGGCCGGCGTGCACGCGTAGGCCGAGTCCGGCATCCAGCCCCGCCCACAAGATTTGCCGCGCTTCCTCGACGGTGAACGCACCTGAGTCGATGAAGACATCGATCCAACGGGCATGGCCAGCACCCGCGGCCAGCATCTCGCCGCAGACAAGGTCAATGTAGCCAACACGGTCGTCGGCAAACTCGGGCGGCACGACGTGGGCGCCGAGAAAGGTTGTCTCGTCAGTCACCTCGCGGGCCAGGCGCAGGGTGCGGGCCTCATCGGCAACGGTGAGTCCGTACCCGCTCTTGATCTCGAGGGTCGTCGTGCCCTGGGCGCGTGCTTGAGCGACAAGGGCCGCGAGCCGGGCGCGCAGGTCGTCGTCGCTCGCCGCGCGGGTCGCCGCGACCGTGCTCACAATGCCACCCGCCGTGTAAGCCTGCCCGGCCATGCGCGCCGCGAACTCATCGACGCGATCGCCCGCGAACACGAGGTGGCTGTGACTGTCGACGAAACCCGGGACCACTGACGCGCCACCCGCGTCAATACGAGTGTCGCCGGCGGGAGCATCAGCGGTGGCGCCCACCCACGCGATGCATCCGTCAACGATGACAAGTGCTGCGTTCGAGCGGATGGGGCGCTCGGGTTCATCAGGGTCAAGAGTGACGAGCTGACCGATGTTCTCGATGACGACACTGGGGGCGTCGGGGGTCAGGGGCGCGCTCGGGTCGCTGGGGGTGGTCGGCATGCTCGGGGTCACGGGGTCATCCTGCCGCGGCGGCGGGCGGGGGCGGGGTGAGCGAGGGCGACGGCGGCGGGGGCGGCGGGGGCGACGTTTTCGGGCGGCTCGCCAGCCCCGCGAGAGCCTCCAGCACGCACAACGCGGCAAGACGCACAGTACGGCCGTCGGCGGCATCACGCGCGGCATCGAGCTCGGTGAGGTCGATGCTCGTCACCGCCGGATGCGCGCCCGCAAGCCGCGCCGCCTGGCGCAGTTCGAACGCGCTGAGCCCGCCGGGTACGCTCGCCGGGCAGCCAGGCGCGACACTTCGGTCGCACACGTCGAGATCGAGGTCGACGTGCACTGGTCCCCCCGCCGACGCAGCACGATCGAGCGCCGCAGCCATGGCTGCCGCGATCGGGGTGCGCGCGAGCTCGGCGCGGGTAACCACGGTGATGCCGTGCTGAGCGGCCCGCGCCGAGTACTCCCGAGAGTTCGCCAGCGGCTCGATGCCCAGCTGACTCACCCGATACCCCGCCAAGCCCGCGTCGAGCAACCGGCGCACCGGTGAGCCGTTGCTGGTGCCGTCGCGCAGGTCGTGGTGGGCATCCAGTGCCACAAGGCCGGCGGTCGCAATGCTGGCACCCCAGGCGCCCAGCGCAGCCGGCACCGTCGCGGCATTGTCGCCGCCGAGCACGATCACGAGTGATGCCCCTGCCGCCAGCTCGGCAACCCGCGCGATCGCCTGCTTTTCACCTGCGCCGTCGGGCTCGGGCACATTTCCCGCGTCGAGCACGACGAGCCGCGCACCCCCACCCTCGATCGGTCCCTTGTTGCGGTCGGTCACAAATCCCTCCGCAATAAGGGACCGATCGGTGGCGGATGCGGTCAGGAGGGGGTCGGTGGCAGGCGTGGTCAGGGCGGGGTCGTGGGCGGATGCGGTCTGGAGGGGGTCGGGGGTGGGCGCGGTCAGGAGGGCGTCGGCGGAGTAGAAGCGCAGAGCATCCCGAATCGCCGCCGGGGTCAGATGCGTCTGGCCCGGCGACAGCGACGTCCGCCAGGTGGGGATGCCCACCAGCACGGCATCGGCGCGCGAGCCCGGCACCCAAGTCGGCCAGTCACCCGCCCGAGGCCAGAGGGGGTCGTGGGCCAGGGGGCTTGCAGGCGTGCCAGAGCATGCACCCGTGGGGTCAGCCTCGACAGTGCTGCCGGGCGTGGTGGTGTCACCCTCACCGCTCACTGCCCCTCGCGCATCGGTATGCGTACGCCAAGACGATCGACGACCTCGTCAGCCTCGACATAGCCCGCATCCGCGTGCCGGATAACCCCCATGCCCGGGTCGTTCGTCAGCACGCGCTGCAATTTCTCGCCCGCGAGTGCCGTACCGTCGGCCACCGTCACCTGGCCGGCGTGAATGGAGCGGCCAATGCCGACTCCTCCGCCGTGGTGAATCGAGACCCAGGTGGCTCCTGACGACGTGTTGACGAGGGCGTTCAGCAGTGGCCAGTCAGCAATCGCGTCGCTGCCATCTTTCATCGCTTCGGTCTCGCGATAGGGGCTTGCGACACTGCCAGAGTCGAGGTGGTCGCGTCCAATGACGACCGGTGCGCTGAGCTCGCCCGACGCGACCATGTCGTTGAAGCGCTCGCCTGCGCGGTCGCGTTCGCCGTACCCAAGCCAGCAGATACGCGCTGGAAGGCCCTGGTAGTGCACACGCTCTTGAGCAAGCGGAATCCAGCGCTGCAAGCTCTCGTTCTCAGGAAACATCTCAAGCACAGCCCGATCGGTCGCCGCGATGTCGGCCGGATCGCCACTGAGAGCCGCCCAGCGAAACGGGCCCTTGCCCTGGGCAAACAATGGCCGGATGTACGCGGGCACGAACCCCGGAAACGCAAAAGCATCAGCGTATCCGGCCGCCCTCGCCTCGGTGCGAATGTTGTTGCCGTAGTCGAAAACTTCGGCACCGGCGCGCTGAAAGCCAACCATCGCCTCAACCTGCAGTGCCATGGAGGCGCGGGCGGCAGCAGCGAAGCCAAGCGGGTCGCGCTCGCGCGCTGTGTGCCACTCATCGACCGAGTGTTCAAGCGGCAGGTAGGCAAGCGGGTCATGGGCACTGGTCTGATCAGTGACGATGTCGATTTCGGCGCCCATGGCGAGCAGACGTGGAAAGACTTTCGCCGCGCTACCGAGCACGCCGATGGAAAGCGGTTGCCGGGCATCGCGCGCCTGCACCGCAAGTTCGAGAGCGTGTTCAAGCGAGTCAGCCTGCACGTCGAGGTAGCGGTGCTCAAGCCGTCGGGCGATGCGGCTGGGGTCGACTTCCACGCAGATCGCAACGCCGCCGTTCATCGTCACCGCAAGAGGTTGCGCGCCACCCATACCGCCGAGACCGCCAGTCAGCGTGATGGTGCCAGCCAGCGTGCCGCCGAACTTCTGATCAGCGACCGCAGAAAACGTCTCAAATGTACCCTGCAGAATTCCCTGTGTGCCGATGTAGATCCACGATCCAGCCGTCATCTGCCCGTACATCGTCAAGCCGAGTTGCTCGAGCCGCCGAAACTCATCCCAGTTGGCCCAGTCGCCCACGAGATTCGAGTTGGCTATGAGTACGCGTGGCGCCCACTCATGGGTCTGCATGACGCCAACCGGGCGGCCCGACTGCACGAGCATCGTCTCGTCACCCTTGAGCGTGGTGAGCGTGCGCACAAGGGCGTCATAACTGGTCCAGTCGCGGGCAGCCTTACCGGTACCGCCGTAAACGACCAGCTCGTCGGGGTGCTCGGCAACCTCCGGGTCGAGGTTGTTCTGCAGCATGCGCAACGCTCCCTCTTGTTGCCAACCGAGGGTATGCAGCTGCGTTCCGCGGTGGGCACGGACCGGTCGTGGGCCGGATGCGGACCGAGATTTCGGTGCCGGTGCCGGGGCCGAGGCGGGTGCTGAGGCGGGGACCGGGGAATCAGTGAGGGTCATAGCAAACTCCTGTCGGTGAGGGTGTCGGTGAGGGTGAGGGTGAGGATGAGGATGAGGGTGAGTTGATGGCGGTGTCGGTGTCGGTGTCGGTGTTTTTAGA
>Ga0306872_100130_pt1 | contig 33080 bp, 26 predicted proteins | sample AntRauMeHopE1498_FD_190455 | JGI IMG/M metagenome (GOLD analysis project Ga0306872, IMG submission 190455) | Saline lake microbial communities from Rauer Islands, Antarctica - Metagenome Hop E1 #498 (v2) (version 2) | ecosystem: Environmental > Aquatic > Non-marine Saline and Alkaline > Saline ...
TGTGTAATAATTTAATAAAATATAATTTTTGTCTAGATATACATGGGAAATATTATTGTGGAAAATGCCAAAAAATAGAGAGAAAACTATCCCAATGTGTGAAAAAAATAAGTTATATATTTAATTTTGATAAGGTTTTTAATATTATATACAAACTAGATACCTCCCTAATTTTATTAGATGAAGATAATATTATATATTTTTATTACCCATTTAACGGGCTGAAAAAATTAATAAAAACAAGAATGGATAAATATTTTTTCAAGAATTCTTTCCTTAGAAACCTTACACACGATTTTATTAATAAAGATCTGAAAAAAAATGTATTTTTGAATAAAGATGAAATACTTGAATATTTATATGAAAAATTAAAAATTCACGAAGATTTTACTATATTATAAATTGTTATTTCATTCATTGATGATTTATTAAATAACAATTCATTTAAATATATCATTATATTATATTATAGAAATTATAGCACATTAATACATATATAAAATGAATACAGATATAAATACAAAAAAAACACAGGCAGATGATAATTACAGTATACAATTAAATTTTAAATTATCAATTAGTGATATATCAGGGTGCGACAATATAGATAATATAGATAATATAGAGAATAAAGTGACATTAATAAGTAAAAAAAGAAAAAATAAGAGCATTAAGAATACTAAAAATGATAATAGAGATAATGGGGACAATGAGGATAAAGGTAATAAAGATATAATTAATAATACAAATAACAATAGTAAAAAAATGTTATATAAAAAACCCAAAATATCTAATGAAGAATTCAGTATATTAACACATAATAATTATGAAGAAATACATAGATTTAATTATACACTTGTCCAATTAAAAACTATGTGCAAATATCATAATTTAAAATTATCTGGGAATAAAGATAGATTAACAACGCGCTTATATATTCGTTTGAGAGAGATTTATCATTCTATAAAGATACAAGCATTAGTAAGAAGATATATAATCTGTAAGTATATTAAAATACACGGGGAAGGATTCAAAAATAAAGATAAATGTGTAAATGATAAAGATTTTTACACATTAGACAACCTTAATGAAATCCCACATTACCAGTTTTTCAGTTATAAGAATGATGGAGGATTTATCTACGGTTTTGATATATGTTCTCTCTATAATTATATCTCAAAAGAAGGTGACAAAGCAAAAAATCCATATAATAGGGAGAACTTCCCGACAGATCTAAGAGAGAATGTAAATAGTTTTATTATATTTTCTAAATTATTAAAATACCCCATTGATTTAGAAATAATAGATATAATAACTGAAACAACACCTGATAAAAAATTAAATGAACGAATAATAACTCTCTTTTCAAAGATTGATGAACTTGGATTTTATACAAATGTGAATTGGGTTATAAACCTTGATAGAAGAAAGCATATCCGTTTTTTGAGAGAAATAGTTGATATATGGTTATATCGTGCTCAATTAACAAGTGATACAAAACATAATATTTATCCATTGAACGGGTGTAATCCATTTTATGAATTTAATACCCAACATTTAACGATGGAAATATATAGTAATTATTCTTTAAAGAAATTTACTGTGAATGTCATAGATAATCTTATTAATAATGGAATAGATGCATCTAGTAAGTGGCTTGGAGCGTCTTATTGTTTGGCAGCAATAACACTAGTTAATAACGACGCAGCACAAGCACTCCCATGGTTATATCAATCAGTTCTTCAGGGTTGATTCAGTATAACTAATTTATATAAAATTGATTTAGATACTGTTACATGATTGTTATAAAAGTTATCATATATTTAAACCGCGAATTATTATTTATATGGAAAATAATACCAAGGCAAAATATAATTTTAATACTAACCTTATAAGATTATCATATAAAAAAAGTAATAAGTTTAAAGAAGTTATTAATGAGTGGGTTATTATTCATAAGGAAAAAAGGGATAATAAAGACCGTATTTGTATATGTAATCATAAAATACAAAATGTGACATATATATATAATAGATTTAATGAGAACACAATTATAGTTGGTAGTCACTGCTGTAAAAAATTTAAACTAAATATAAAACAATGTCAGTTCCCGGAACTAAATTGTATCTTAAAAAAGTTATTAATAAACAATGAATATAAAATTATTAACAACCTGGTTAAATATTCAAGTGATAATTATGATGAGTTACTTAAAATTATAATAAGAAAATATGATGAATATAATAAATTAAATATATATTCGTATATTCAACCCGACGCAAATATTATTGATTTTATTAATCACCCTATTAATAAAGAATTTAAAAACCTAATAAATAGGTTTAACATACTAGTAAATGATTATTACATTGAAATAAAAAAATATACCTTTCAAGATATAGTAGAAAAAATGCAAATTAAATACAATGATAATATAAGTATTATTTCAAACTTTTATAATAGTAATAAATACAAGATTGAATGTATTGATTTAAATAAGGATAAAAAATATATTAGAGAATTATTTTCTACTATTGAAGAATGTGAATACCATATTAGAAGTATAATAAATAATACACCTTCTTCTATATACAATAATTATTTTAAATTTAATATTATAAAAGATAATATTATAATACATCAACATATGAATGAGAAATTAATTGAGGATTTTAACAAAAAAATGAACGAAATGTGTCATACAAATAAAGGTTCTGATTGTAAGTTAAAATTTGATACAACATTGGAACTATTTAAATATTGTGCTTCTAATTATGAAAAAAACAAGATAGATACAATCATATCTTATATAAATGATGATGATAAAATATTTTATAACAATTTTATAGAATATATTAAGATTATTCAAGAATATGGAATGCATATGCTTGAGGATATTATTGCATCTATTGTATTCAATTTTCTTACAATAGATTTAAAAACATTTAATGAGACAAACATTAAATCTCAAAATTATATTAATAAACATAAGTCTTATTCAAATAAACAAATATTATTTGTTAATGAATTGATAAAAATTATATTTGGAAATGAAACTGAAACTAAAACTGAAACTGAAATTAAAAAATGTCAAGATATTATACATTATATCGCATATGTTATAATTATTAATAAAATAATATTTAATACAAATACGTTCAATAGTAAATATTATAAAATATCTGATAAAATTACCATTATCAATAAATATAGTAATAATAAGAAAGAGAATGATAATGATAGATACAATGATGGATATAACGACCATGATGGATATGATGACGACCATAATATTATCTCTATTATTGATATAATAAAGGACCCTTATAGATATGTTAAATTATATGATGGTATTTTAACTTATTATCAAGCAAAAAATATAGATATATATTTTAATGGAAAATATAATATGTATGAATTAAATGATAAGATACATTGTTTTATAAATTATACTCTATATAATGATAGAAAATATAATATCAATAAAGACAACATATATTTGCGTACTAAAGAACCTATAACAATAAATTTACAATCGCATATAATACCATTTTATAAGATATTACAACTGATATTATTGGAATTTAATAATATTACTATTGGCGAATTAATAGAATATTTTAATGAAAAAGAATATAGAATCATAGATGACGTGGAACATGAAGAAATAGAAATATTTTCCACAGTATTTGAAAACTTTAATGATATATCAGAAAACCCTCTAAAAAAATTTATGGATAGTGTTAATAAAAAATTAGTACAGTGTGTGTGTAATATGTGTAAAGGTGTTAATAATTATATATATACATACTTAGAGTATAATGTAACAACGAATGAAATATACGATATAGAGACATCAATATCTAAATTTATTTTAGATAATATGGAAAAAAAACTACAGATAAATATCAATGAAAGATCAATTAATCATCTAAATGAAAAACAAAAATATATATATACAATTATGAAATATAAACTTTGTTATCTATCTGGTGGTCCTGGAACAGGGAAAACACATACAATAACAAAATATTGTAAAGATAATATATCTCAATATAGCAAAATTGTATGTTTATCACTAACAGGTTCTGCTATGAAAAATTTATATTCGTCATTAATTGAAAGTTTTGCAGATTTTAAATGTGACAAAAATCATGATTTGGATAAAGATACATTGGAAATTGAAAAATGTATTGATTGCGAAAAATATAATAATATAGAGACATCTATACAAGGTTATACGTTAGCAAAGTTCAATAATGTATATAAAAGAAAAACATTTAAAATTAGTAATGATAATAATAAAGTAATATTATTCATAATAGATGAGATTTCAATGTGTGATTATGATACATTTTATAGATTTATAATGAAGTTAAAATATTGTAATATTAAAAATTATCAAATTATTATGATAGGTGACTATAATCAATTACCACCTATTGGATTAGGTGATATATGTAGAGATTTATATAATTATACTGGTATTGGTGAATATTCAAAAAATAGATTAGAATTATATGTAAATCAAAGAGCAACAAAAGGTAAAGTAAAGTTGATATACCTTATAAATGATATTAAAGAGAAAAGGAGGGAATTATTAAAACACGCAGAAAAAAATAGTGTTGTATTTCAAGATTATAATTCTGTAAATGATTTAAATAATTTAATTAAAGAAAGATTAAATCGTGAATATCATATTGGTGGTAAATCAGTAAAAACGAATATTAAAAATAATATTGGTATAGCAGAAATATCATTTAGGATTATATCACCATTAAATAAATACGTAGATATATGCAATAATATCGCACAAAATCATTTTAATAATAATGGTATTGTTTTAGGGATTAATTTGAAAAGATATTGTACTAACAATACTAATATTAAAGCACCTAGTGTTAGAATAAATGACTTAGTTGTTAGTTCAAATAATAAATATGATAAAACAGGAAAATTAACATATGTTAATGGATCTGAATTTATCGTAAAAGATTATAATGATATGAATGGAGAATTTACTTTATTGTCTATTAATACAGAAGATAAAAATATTATTATAATTAGCAAAACACAATTTATTGAAGATTTTAGATTAGGTTATTCTATTACAACACATAAGGCACAAGGTAAGAGTATATCAACAGTATTTTATATATTTCCAAATAACGATATTATGCGTTCAAATACGTGTAACGGATTTCAAAACTTTTATACAGGAGTATCAAGATCTAAAGATAAAATAATTATATTTAAAGATAAAAATATTAAATTTGAAGATGTCTATAATAGCAATTATCAGAAAAAAACAAATCTATTTGGTATATCAAATTAACAATTAGATAAATAATTTATTCACTCTTTAATAAAAATATGGTGGATAATAATTTATATTTAAATATATAAAATCTCAAACAATATATTTAAATAAATCATTTTTAATTGCGTTATATTCTGTATGCTTTAGCGTGTTGTTTTTATAATATAATATATATTTCACCCAAAAACTACTTAAAAACACTATGATATAGAGTAATATAATAAGATGCCAAAGAAACAAACTGCCTCCACTGCTTCCAAAAAACAAACCAAGACCGCAACCAAAGTCCAAGATCCAACACCAGTTGTTGAGGTTGTAGAGACAGCTCCTGCTGTTAATGAGGTAATTGCTGAGACCGTCCAAGTAGGTCCTACAATGGGCGATGACTTTGGTGACCTCCTAGCACAACTAAACGGTATGCGTTCTCAAATCACATCAATGAGTGCTAGTATCCGCGCACTCCGTGTAAGAAGCGAGCGCGAGATTAAGACCGCACAGAAAATCGGTCGTAAGCGTAAGAATGCTAACCGCAAACCAAGCGGTTTCACTAAACCATCATTGATTTCTAATGAACTGGCATCATTCCTTGGTGTAGACCCAGGCACTGAAATGGCACGCACATCAGTAACTAAAGAAATCAATAAATACATTATTGCTCAAAATTTGAAAGACCCAAAGAACGGACGCCACATTTTGGCAGATGGAAAACTTCGCAAACTTCTCAAACTTGGAAAGAGCGAAGAACTCACATATTTCAATCTCCAAAAATTCATGAGTCCACATTTTCCAAAGGTAACTCCAGCAATTGTTGTCCCTGTGGAAGCAGTCGTGACCGCAACCGCATAAATAGAATAATTTAAATTTTCATTAAATAATTCTTAATAATAAAATAATATTTCACTTTTATTAAATATTATTTTATATCACATAATTTAAATACTTAATTATATAGGGTTACGTTTACGAGTTGATTTATTTTTTTTATTAGTGCGTTGGTGTTGTCGCTTTGTTTTATATTGTTTGTTTATTGCCTTCTTATTTTTATTTGCTTTTCTATTTCCACCCCTTTGATAAAATCCATGTTTCTTATAAAAAGATATTGGACATCTATCAACTACATTATTTATTAGCGTATTTAAATCTGTATAATAATAATATGGATTAAAGTTTGCATTAGATATATCATCTATAATAAAATTTGCGTCGTCATTAATAAAAAATGAGAATATATGCATTATTTTTTCAAGGTGTTCATCTTTACTATCCTGGAAATAATCATTAGTTTCAAATACTTCAGTTCCATTTTTTATTTGGTCTTTTATGTTTTTTTTAGATGGTTCAAATACATCTTTTATAAATCCTATTGTAATTTCGTTATCTATAACACCATGTAAAAAAGCGGTTTCTTCTATAATATCCATTTGAAATACTAGAGCATAGTATGAACTCAAATTATCAGTCATTGGAACATCAATATCCCGGCACATATCTATAGTATTAATAAAAATAAGCCTCTTATCTAGGTCATCATCACGATTTATTTTATCTTCTGTTTCTTTAATTTCATTATCTATTATATAATTACAAAGCCCACTTTTATCATTAATCCATTTACTTTTTTGTATTATTTTTTCATTACTCCTTGTAGCAATTGATAGTGAAGCAATTACACTTGGATCATAATAACTTGGTATTATAGGTCCAAATTTTACTATATTAGCAACTGTAGATACATGATCAGCAATTTTATGATCAAAATAAACACTTACATTCAGATCAGTCATTGGTCTAAAAAAATATTGTAACCCTTTATATATTAAAGGATCTATAGTCCCATCTTCATACATATCTTCAAATGTTTTTATTTCAATACCATAATAATGCTTATCTTTTGCTTTTTCTGATATAAGTCTATTTGCTATACTGGAAACACCTACTAATATAGATATTATAGGCTTAGGATTTCTTTCTAATATCCCACTTAATTGTGATCCAGAATAAGCAAAATCATCAAATAATATATAATGATTTATTCCTTCAATAGTACTTGCGAAATCTGTGATATATATATTATCCGCATTTACATCATTTTTTAATAAAATATTGTATCCTAATATAGCAAACATTCTTACCGACCCAGCAGGTGTTTTTGTGTCTTTATTGTTATTCATTACAATACATATCTTTGAATTATTTTCTTTAATTTTTTTATCTTCTAAAAAGTTTGTTACTGCTTTACCAAGTAGTTCAATTGTCCTGTCAAAGTTATAATAATATGTATTTTTAAATAAAGCACGACATATTCTACTTCTAAATTCAGTATATTGACCATTAATCCATTCATCAATTTTATCAGATGTTGGCAAATAATTCACATTCTTGAAAGTTTCTAAAATGGTTTCTAAATCTTTTAAATAATTTTCTTTGAATTCATTGCTTTTTTCCAAGCCACTCATTATATAATAACTCAATATATTTTATACACTTATAAAACCATATTTATCTATTAGGGCTACTAATTCTTGCATATTTGGCAGTTTATTTTTAATATTAATTCCATTACATTGTTTACCATGTTCAATATAATCAATTGTGTATATATTCTCTATTTTTTTTATTTCTTTAATATCCAATTTATTATCATAATCAGTAACAATATCATATATATTTTCACATGTAATATCCTTATTAATTTCATTGATTTCGGTATTATTTATTACCTTTTGAACTTCATCGTAATATAGAAATATATTCTTATCACTCTTCAAGTAATCATTCCCTGATATATAACATAGTTGTTTGAAATATTTTTTACTAATGCCTATATCATCAAGGATTAAAGGGACGTCATATAATAAACAATTGTGTTTAATAAGACTAAAATAACGCATTATTTTAGAACAACCATATGCGAATAAATCCATGTCCTCACTAAGAATAGCATATACTTGCCCAGATAATTCTAGATATGCACATGTGGTATCAGCCTCATTTATAGCATTGATATAATTCATACCAAAATATTTTATTAATAATTTTACTTCATCCGTGTCATCTTTAGTTACTCTAATAAACTGTTTTTTCAAAGAAATCATTTTTAATTCTAATTCTTTCTTTTTATCTTCATCTGTCGTATTATTATACTCTATTTCTAGAGTATTATAGTTATCTCTTGCTTTTTTCTTATCTTGTTTTCTTTGTGTAATTTCATCCTTTTTTTCACTTGGTGGTTTCCCATCAAATACAAATATTGGCGATATATCATATTTGTAGAATATAGAACATAGCGTATAGAAATTCTCAATTAATGCGTTTTCACTAATATAACGGTACATATAAATACTCGTATCTACAGCTATTTTTTTACCTTTTAGATTTGACAAATTAATTTTTGAAATGGAATTTTTATTTTTACATTTTGATTTGATGAAAGTATTCAATAATTTGATACCCATATTATTTAATTGTATATATATCTTTATTTATATAATCTTATAATTGTTTCTTCAATTTTATTTTATCCATAAAATGTCATTTTCATACTATTAAATAATTCACGTTTTTCTATTTCTATATTGTCTATATTATTTATCCTCTTGTTATCATAATTTTCATTATATTTGATATTCTCAAGACTATTTATATAATGTGTATTATAATCTATATTTTTCAGGAATATACGAGAGTTATAATTATTATTAATGAACCCTATAAATAGCATAATATTTTTATCTGTATTTGTGAAATTTAACATATCATCATTATTTGTAAGACACCATAATATAAAATCTTCATAGTTAGTTAGTAATACACATTTTAATATATAATAACAGAACCCATTTGTCTCTTCATTGAATTTATTATTTTCACTATCATGATTGTTAATTATATCAGAATATTTCAACCCCATATAAGATAATATTTTTATCATCTGGAATAATGAATATTTTATCTCTGTGTTAATTATATTCTTTAATGATTGTATAGATAATTGCTTATCACTATTGTGGATATTATTGCTATTATTACATATAATATTCTCTCTACAATTAACAAATATACTATGTATTATACACGCCCAAAATTCAGCATACGTTTCAAATATTAAAAATCTAGAATTTATATGGAACATTTTATTCATCTCAGTAGAGATTAGTTTCTCTCTGTGATCATTATAAAATTTTGAAAAATCCAACCCCAAACTATGAAATAACTCATGAATTAGAACCTTAAACCATTCTTCCTTTCTAAATATGACAATCTCACCTTTTGGATTACATGTATAAGATACGCCACCATTAACATTCTTAGGGATTAATAATTTACCTTGATATCGGGTATTCATAAAGTCTATTTTTTTCTCCAAATCGCTTAAAATAATGGTAATTATTAACTCATTTGAACAACCTCTATCAGAATATGGTATTATAAAAGTTAATAAAATAAAGATGTCCATTATATATTTATTCCTTATGTTATATATTTCTCCTTTATCACTATGACTATTTATCAGGAAAAAGAGAGAAATATTCCTTTCACATATAGTAAATTTATATTCAAATACTATATCCATATGTTCTAGAATATATTTTTTTGGTTTTACGTGGAATATATTATATTCATTATCAGTATCAAATAATAATTTTGACTTTATATTTTCATAAAAATGATGGATATCATATTTTCTCTCTATTATATCATGTTTTTTACAAATATCATATTTTGATTTAATATCTATAATTTCTTCTTGTATGAGGTTCAATATCTCATACACTAACTTGTATTTTTCATTCATATCTCTCATTTTGTTTCTCCCATTTATCCCATATGAATTATAATTATTAGAATATTTTATATTATTTAAAATATTCATTTATCACTTAAACTATTATATAATATACTATATTTTAATGAATTATAATATATTATGTAGTATTTATCTCATTATATCTATTATATTATTTAATCTATTCGCTGGCATGGAATATATTATTTCTCAGTTTCATTAATACAGATGATACTTTGGCAGGGTTTCTAGGGACATATATCTGTAATTTTGCGTTAAGAGTATCACGTAATATCTCATTTAATTCTGGATTTTTAAATTTGGCGTCCATAGCATTATACATATAGTATTGTCTATTATCTTTATAGTCTGCGTCTTGTCTTGTTGCTGATGAAAAATAACGTTCTAATTTATATTTACCAGTTTCACCTACTATTTTTGCCATCCTACTATCTTTTGCCAAATCGCTATCACTATCCAGAGAGAATAAATCGTATATGTCAGGACGTACATTTTTAAACCGCATAGCTTGAACATAATGTTCTATACTAGACCACTGTTTATTATCTAATGTGAATGATGATATATATAAATTTGATAACTTACGACGCCAATCTTTATGTTTTGATAATTTGATAAAATTCTTCCTATCTTGTGGGTTTATTTTCTCTCCACTCCCTTTCCCTGGTTGTGAATTAGATGATTTCTGGTAATATTGGAAAACTATACTTGGATTATATAAATTATCTGGTGTAGTTAATAATCTACTCATTGATTTAGTTTTTTCTTTTGTCCTACTTTTGGATTTACTTGGTGTATCTATTAGAGCCTTAGATGGTGTCTCACTTGTTGATTTAGTTAATTGAATTGGAGACAATTGTAACTTACTAATTTTGTCATCTAATTCCTCTATATATCCTGGCATTTCATCTTCTTCGCTTTCTTCTTCTTCTTCCAAATCACCTTCAATTAATGGGCTTATATCATCATTATCCTCTTCATAGTCTATACTATCCTCCCTATCGTGGATTTTATCAAAATTTTCTTTTAATTCTCTAAATCGGGGTATAATATAATATGGTCCTGCGTTACGTTCTAAACATTTATTAATAATGAGTATTTTAATATCATATGGTATCTGTTGGAATGTTAATATTTTCTTACCTTTATACAATATTGTTTTATAATGATCGCCTAACCATTCCGTAAGTATATAAAATTTTGGCTTAAATACTTGTCTATCTCCCAAAATAGAATCATTTAATTCTCCACATTGGATGATATTATTATAATCTCCTTCTTTATAATTTCTACTAGAAAGTATAATAACCTTCACGTTTAATACTCTCTCTAGTGTCGATATAGCCCACGACTCTGCCCAGAACCTACAAGTTTTAATTATATCCTTCATATCCTCCACTGTATTCACACCTTCCATAAATCTATATTCTTCTAGTAATTCCATTGCCTGAATATTTTCTCTCGTTAAGGCATTATATTTCATAGAATTTTTCTTTCCTGAATCTATAATAATCTTTGTTTCGGATAAATTTGATGCTGTCTTTAACGCCTTTTTTAATCTAACATTTTCACGTTTGAGAGACATTAGAACCTTATTTGTATCCTTATATTCTTGTTTTGATGCTAAATATAAACTCCTATATTGTTCAAACATTTCAACAGTTACTTCATTCGCCAAAATAGTTCTTAATTCTAATACAGATATATTCTTTCCTATACTCTTATATGCTTCTCTTATTACAGCAAAAAGACAATCTCCACCACCTTCATTATCTTCCAGTTCATAATGTGGGTTTCTAAAATATGATTGTAGCCAATTTGTGTCTTGTGGTCTTGATACTATAAACTTATCCTTTATTTTTTGAGATTGTTTATATGTTTCACCATCCATTTTTTCTCTTACCACATCAATATAATCCTTATTCCCTCTATATTTATCTTTTGTCCCCATTGTATCTTTTGTCTCTCTATAATCATAGTCATCTTCTTCAAATAAATCATTAACTATTGAAGCAGTCATGGGTAGTATATTGTCTGGTTTATGTTCTCTTTGTATACTTATTAAACTACTATCGCGATTATATGTATCTATAATACCTTCTTCGTCTTCTAATTCTATATTATCACTATCTTCGCCGTCGCTATCTTCGTATCCAGTATCCCGTGTTTTAACTTTTGTTGTTGTTTTGCTTGGTATTGATTTAGTGATAAAAAAAGAGTCTTCTTCGTCTTCTTCTTCACTATCACTATCTTCATTGCTATCAGTATCAATTAAATCTATACTCTCATTAGAACTTATACTAATATCATCATTATCATCATTAATAACACCCGGTATATCCTTTGATTGTTCTTTATTATATATACTATCTTCACTATCGAATTCAATAATATCACCTTTATTAGAAATTCCAGGTAGTCCATCTAATACACTTTCGTCTTCTTCGTCTTCTTCGTATTGTTCGTCTTCTTCGCTACTATCACTATCTTCGTCATCTTCGACACTAACAACATCACTAAATGGTTTTAATTCTCCATCTTCATCGTTTTCTTCACTATCTTTATCTTCTTCATCACCTTCTTCAATATCCCCAAGACTATCTTCATCGCTTTCATATATTGCTTCATATTTCTCTAAAAATTCTTTTGTAATAAATGGGAAGATTAAAGGGTCATCCATTTTTTCTAAATCATAGTCCCCACTTTCATCAACTATCTTTATAGTGTCATCAATCATAAATTCATAAAGTGCTATCTTAGATATTACCTCACCATCATATATTAGATACACTGGGATATATAAAATATTATTTCTTACGTGTGTATATTTTTCACTCCCTACACTAATTATTACATCAATTCCCATAATATTTATCTGATAACTCATTAATTCTTTATTAATATCATCTTGGTTTATATCCCTATTGACTTTATATGTTAAAGTTCCATCAAGTTTTGATTGAATCATATCACTACTATTTTATTATATTATAAATTATATTATTTTTATTTATATTTTTATTCATAATTAGCATTTAATTTATAATATTAGTAAGCCTCTAAATTTTAAGATATTGTTTTAAATAACTATCTTGTTTAATTTCTTTCATATATGCCCATAATTTTTTCCTTTTACATACCTTTATTGTGTTTTTATTATCTTTTTCAAATTCAATAATGTTATTGATTAAATCCCCTTTATTTTTATCCATATTCAATTCGTAATATTCAGCAATTTTCCTCAGTTCTTCGGTTGAAAAAAGATTATTATATTCTACAACCAAATTTATATATGGATCTTCCATGGTTTCTTTTTTAATCATTAGTATTATTTCTACTTCTTCCAAAATATCAGTATAGGAATTACATTTTTTTTCCTTACATTCATCTAATATACAATAATTTATGTTTGGCATATATGATGTTTTATATATTATATAAATATTAATTTTATTCCATTAATTCAATAATATCCATCAATTTAAACTTTGTTTTGTTCGTATAAGATGGATATTTCTTTTTATCTGGTTCAGTCCAGTCTTCCATAATTGACATGGTTTCTTCATATTTGTCCTCATGTTGAAGTTTCAATTTATCGCCACTGACTTGAATAATCTCAAATATAATATCGGTTAAATGTTCACAAATAAATGATGAATTTTCTTCTCTTACGTTATATGTAAATAATTCTATTACATCACTTAACAATTCATACATATCCTCTAGCGAAATCATATCTTCATTAAACATGAATGACATAAATCGTGTAATTGATTTATTTTTGTCATTTTGTGAATTGACCACACAAAATAGGTCATAATCTTCTTCAGCATTAGCATTCTTTACATTTGTAATTTGCCCAATTATATCCTTAAATTGTAATTCAAATACCTTTGTCATAATCTCATATTTAGACATTAGTTCTTTATACAATAGAGAATATTGTTTTGCATAAAATCCATTTGAAGAACCCACATCGAAAATCATATTTGACACTTTTAATAGGTCTGTTTCATCAACATTATTAATAAATGAGTTAATAATATCTAACAATTCCATTTTTACATCATTAAAAGTATTATTTGTAAGTTTATTAAGTTGAATTCTAATTTTATTAAGTTCTTTTTCGATACCCTCTTCATTCTTCTCAATCTTAGTGGTTTCAAATGTTCTAATATTACCCCATTCATTGTCATTAATAACACGTGTATTTTGTTTCCCTTTATTTTGTCCATGCTTATTATTTTTATTGTTTCTTTTTCCTGATGCTACTTTAAAACCTGGTTCCATATCCTTACCATTATCTGTATTATTCCCCATCTTGAACGGATCTGATACGCCATCCGTATTATTGTGATTAGTATTAAGTCTTTTTTTAAATATAGGTGTTCTACTATATGTTGGTGCGCCAACTTGTCCAGATATTTTATTAATTAAATACATCGTCCTTTCAGGGATCTCATAATCAAAACCTTCTTGTTTCAAATTATAAATAAACGAAAGATCATAATTTCCCATATTTTGTTTTAATAGAGAAGTCATAATGTAAATAATAATTATTACATTACAATATACCATTATGTTTATATCAATTTTTTTATTCAAATAAAAATTGAACTAACTTAAAGATTAATATATAAATTATACTTATATGCAACAAGAGAATAACATGGATACTACACCTAATACTGATTATAATAATATGAATGAGCAAGTAGAAAATTACGAAATGGATAGTGTTTTGGAGACAAAAGATTTAAAAATATTCACATCTTGGGATGATATTGACCTCCAAGCAAATCTATTGCGAGGCGTTTATTCACACGGATTTGAAAAACCGAGTCCTATTCAGCAAAAAACTATCATCCCACTAATGGAAGGGCGAGATGTAATTGGACAAGCACAATCAGGAACAGGTAAAACAGGTGCGTTTAGTGTTGGTTCCCTGCAACATGTTAATAAAAAAGATAATTTCCCACAAGTATTGGTATTATCACATACTCATGAACTAGCAATTCAAAATTTCAGTGTTATTAATGAAATTAGTCATTTTATGAAGATTAAATCACATCTATTGATTGGAGGCGTCCCGGTTGAAACTGACCGCAAGATTTTAATGAGTGATGAAAAACCACACGTTATTGTTGGTTGCCCAGGGCGTGTTCAAGATATGCTTAACCGGGATTATTTCCAAGGTGAAAAGATTAAAATCCTCGTAATTGATGAGGCGGATGAGATGCTATCAACTTGTTTCAAGGAACAAATTTATAAAATTTTCCATTATCTACATAAGGATGTACAAGTTGCCCTGTTTAGTGCTACTATGCCGGAAGAGGTTAAACAACTGACCCTTAAATTTATGCGTGACCCAGTTAAAGTATTTGTTCAGTCACAAGATTTGACATTGGACGGACTGAAGCAGTTCTATATTGCAATGAATGATGACCGTGATAAATATCTTACATTGAAAGATTTGTATTCCAGTGTAACATTGGGACAAACAATTATTTACTGTAATTCTGTCAGGAGAGTGCAAGATTTGGCTGAGGCTATGAAACAAGACGATTTCCCTGTTATTGAGATGCATAGTTATATGGATAGAGAGGAACGTAACCGTGTATTAACAGAATTCCGGTCTGGTTCTTATAGGGCTCTTATTTCATCGGATATTACATCTCGTGGTATCAATATTCAACAAGTGAATGTAGTTATTAATTTTGATTTATGTAAAAATATCCATACATACCTACATCGAATTGGACGTTGTGCGCGATGGGGACGCAAAGGCTTGGCTATTAATTTCATTACTAGGAGAGATATGCACGTTAAAAAAGAGATTGAAGACCATTATCAGATCTCAATCGAAGAACTACCAAGTGAATTCCAGAAATTCATTACTATGTAATTATAAATTATACAGTTATAGTTTATTAATAAGTTAGTATAGTGTAACTAAATATGCCTATTAATATGATTTACATGAATACAATAACACAAAAATAAATACAAGTCATTTGAATATTTAAATACTTGTATTTTTTATTAATTTTCAGTTATAGAAGTCCTGGCAGGAATCTCAAATTGGACATTATTATTTTATACTTACATACATACTTACATTATATTTACACATTTATAAAAATGATTTTATAAAATAAGACTTAATACGCAGTGATATTTTATAATGTTTAACATATTGATACAAGATAAAGGCAACTTATGTAAGTATATAATGCAAAAAGTAGTAGTTTCAGATATCTTAACAAAATTCAATTGTGATAAATGTAAATATAATACTAACAATAAAAGTAATTATTTAAAGCATCTACAAACCATAAAACATAAGAATAATAACGATATATTAGAAAATAACGAGGATATTTATCAGGATTTAATAACTACTTATAAATGTGATAAATGTAAATATACAAGTAATAATAGAACTAATTATTTTAAACATTTAGAAACTATAAAACATAAGAAAAATGAAAATGTAATAAAAATATATGATTGTATATGTGGAAAGGAATATAAACATAGACAGAGTTTATTTAATCATAAAAGTAATTGTATATGTAATATTAAGTGGGTTAAAAATAGTATTAATAATAAAACAACTGGGAATAATGGACAAAATATTATTATAAATTATAATTATTATAATACTAATGTGAAAAACATACAGAATAATAAATTTAGTATAAAGAATTATCTAAATAACGATTGTAAAGATGCTTTTACAGTGCAGAATATAATAGACAATTTTAATTGTGATATCTTAAAACTACCATCAAAAACAATTGAATTCTATAAAGATATTGTAGACAACGCACTTATGAATATACCAATTGAGAAATATCCAATACGTTGTTCTGATACTAAAAGGAATAAATTTTATGGTAAAACAGTTGAATGGAATGAAAATTATGATGTAATAAAAGAGTTTATTATGAAATTAATAGACAATATATCAGAATTAAGAAAAGAAGTATCCATAAAAAACCCTGGTTGGTATGATAATGACATTATATCACTGGTAATGTATTCTATTATAAAAAATATATCAAAAATATACGATGAATCTACATTAACTAATATCAAAAATTATATTGCTAATAAAACGAAAATTAAATTAAATTAAATATGTTCAATCAATAAATAAATTATATCATTTTTCTTATAATGTTTAATAAAGATGATATATTAAAATACTTTTCAATACCATTAAAATTAGAACATAAAAAAACACGCCAGGATATAACAGGAGATTTAATAAATGATTTAGAATTAGATATATCACATAATCCATATTCTATTTTATTCTCTCCAACATCTATTAGAGACGAAGACATTGAAAGAGTAAATCTAGAGAGACCTGTAACAGGTACAACCCCAGAAAAAACATTGGCATTATCTCAATTAACAATACCTTTATGGAGAGAAAGCTATTCTACTAATCCCAAATTCATTAAAAAAATACAAAAATTTATAAAGGGTTATAAATATAATAATACACTTTCTAATTCTAATTTCATTAATGAATGGTTAGAGTTCAAAAATGAAAATGGATTCTTAAAAAAATATGAATATTTCGATTGGAAACATTTGGAATTCTTAAATAAGAATGATACCATGCTACAAATAACGAATTATTTAAATATATCATCACCGGTTATTAGTTTACTGATACCACTAATTTTATTTATAATACCACTTATAATAATTATGTTAAACAAACAACCATGTAATTTACCAAATTATATTTGTTTATTAAAAAAACAACTACAAAACCACGCATTTGGTAAAATCTTCTCTCTATTTAGCAGGGAGATCACAACAGCACAAAAAGCAACTTCGGCATTGGCAATAGGATTTTTTGCTTTTACTACTTATCAAAATATCCTAATGTGTATTAAAATAAAATCCAATATGGAATTTATACAATCATTTTTGTATAAAACAAAGGCACAAATATCACACACAATGGATATATTGCGACATATATTGAATGTATCCGGTAATACAGGACTTAAAAAATATAATATATATATTCAAGAAAAATATACAGATATAGAAAAATTATATAATGAATTTTCAATAATCAAAACTGATAATTTTAGTGTCAAAACAATATTTAACATTGGGAAATATATGAAATTATTCTATAAATTATATAATGACGATGAATGCTATAAATTAATGATGTTTGGATTTGGTATAAATGGATTTAGTGATAATATTGAGATGTTACAAAAACATATAAATAGAGAGAAGTTAAACAAGTGTACCTTTAATAAAAATAAAACTCACGAATTGAAAGATAGTTATTATATACACTTTATAGATAATGAATTTAATGTAAAAAATGATATTTTATTGGATACAAATTATATAATCCATGGTCCAAACGCATCCGGTAAAACAACCGTTTTAAAATCTACTTTATTAAATATTCTTTTCTCTCAACAGTTCGGTTTTGGTTGTTATTCATCATGTAATATACCTTGTTATAAAAAATTGTATTCGTATATTAATATACCGGACAGTAAAGATAGAGATAGTTTATTCCAGGCAGAAGCAAGGCGATGTTTAGACATTGTAAATGATATTAATGCTATAAATGGGGAAAATAATGAAAATACTTATGATTATTTGGCTATATATGATGAACTATATTCGGGGACTAATCCAAAGGAAGCGATTTCTTCCGCAAAAGGTTATATTAAATACTTAGAGAATAACAATATTCGTTATATGCTAACAAGTCACTTTGATGAATTAAAATATATGAATTCTAAATCAGTCAGTGAAACAGATACACAAATAGAGAGAGAAATGACTAGTAAAGAAAACAAAGAAAACAAAGAAAACACAGAAAGTAAAGAAAGTAATAAATCAACATCTTATTATATGGATTGTAATAGGGACAATGATACAAAAGAAATTAAATATAAATATACAATTGAAAGGGGACATTCTAATATAACAGGTGGTGGATTACAAGTTTTAGAGAAATTAAATTATCCAATTGAAATTATAGATTATGTTAAATCTTTCGTTTAAAAAGAACTTTTTATTTATAGGTAGAAAGTAATATGGAGATATCAAGAGGAATTATTATAGCTACCGGTTTTTCATTAATTTTATTAGCGATTGCTATGATTGGAATATTCTTTTTTTTAAAACGTAAATATTTTGCGATTGAAACTAAGATAAATATATTATTTAAATTAGTTCAAGATGAAGCTATTAAAAATCAACAACAAAATAATATCGTATATAGAGAGAACACTGATGTAACACAGGCTGTACAAAGAGAGAATACAGATATTGAACATGAGAAAACTAATAATTTAATTAATGTATCCGATGACGAGAGTTTATTGGATGAAGATAATAGTGATATTGAATCTACTGATAGCGAAGATAGTGATGATCACGAGAATAAAGAGAGAAATGATATAGATGATGGAGCTGATATTATCATAAACGAGAATGTTAAAAAAGTAGAATTACAAGACATACAAGATATAGTAAATAATGGTGATAGTAATGATAATGATAATGATAAGAATATATTGTCAATAAAAATAAATAAATTAAAAAATGATGTTGAAGATGAAAATCAAAATGAAGACGAAAATGAACACGATGCTGAAGATGAAGACGATGAAGACGAAGAAGAAGAAGAAAAAAATGAAACACAATCTAATAAATCATACCATTCAGTAGAAGATACCGACGAAACCAGGATTAAAAAAAATATCCAATATTTGACTTCTAATAATTACAAAAAAATGAATGTATCAACTCTTAGGGATACAATACAGTATTTAGACTTACCTATAATGGGGAATATTAAACAGACTAAAAAAAAGGAATTATTAGATATGATTGACATGTACATAAATAAAAATACTATTGATAAACCAAACAAGACATTCAATGTTAATGATTTATTTAATAAAACAAAAAATAGCACTAATGAAGAGAATAACGGTGTTGAATTGAATATAGAAAATGGTGCCGATCACGTTGATGAGGATGAGGATGAGGATAATAAAGATAATGAACATGATATAGAAAAAAATGATGTTTTAATTAGTGGTCCTGGAAAATCAAAAATTGTTGACGATGATGACGAACTTCATGATAATAAGGAAATTGATATTGAGGTACAAGACGGGATCAAAGATGTAAACAATAATGATATTAAGAATGTCAGTGTTATCCAAGGAAGTGAAAATATTAGTTTACATGGTGAGATTGATGAGATTGATGAAAGTGAAGATGATAGTGATATGGATTTAGAATTGGGTGATATTATTGACGAATAATTATGACATAAAATATAAAACATAAAATATAAAATATATTATACTATTAATAATGTCTTGGGGAACCTGTTATGATTGTAATAATATATGTAATGAATATCCTAGTTTGTTAGAAGATGGTCGTGCCTTCACAAATTACGACTTTCCAACAACTGTAAATAAAGAACTAATGGAGAGAAATGGAATAACTACTAATCTTGATTATCGCAAATTTTTAACAAATAACGCAGAAACTATAATTAATACAAATAAGAAAGAGGCATGTGACCAGGTAGGAATATGTAAATATGGACCACCTTTAAAAATTCAAAATAATGGTAAATACTTATATAGATCTTGTCAAGATATGACACAGCCTTTTGGGTATGAGAATAGTGATTTAAAAAAATTATATTTATCTCGTGAGGATTTACATAGTAGATTATCAGCGCCATTAATGAGCCAGCAAGAATTTTTAGCAATCCCAAAATCAAATTAGAGAGATATTGAGGATTATTGAGATAATAAATTAATATAAATAAATGATTATATAAAATTATATCTATAATGAATAATAACATTACAAATATAATAAGTATTGATGTAGGTATAAAAAATTTAGCATGTTGTATTCTCTCTGTAAATAATTATGAAATAGTAAAATGGGATGTATTAAATTTGTGTAATAAAGAAAATATTTATAGAAACTGCTCAGTTGATAAATGTAAAAGACTAATATTTTATAAAAATATAACAGGAGATTTTTATTGTAAAATACATTCAAAAAAAAGTGGTTTTATTATACCATGCAAGGAACATACTATTACATCTTTAAAAAAAGTAAAATTAGAAGAGTTAATTATATATTGTAAGGATAACAAAATAGATATTTGTCATAGTGATGATGATAATGATAATGAAAATAATAAGATAAAAAAACACACAAAAAAGACGATTTTAGGAAAAATAAATGATTTTCTAATCAATAACTGTTTGGAAATAGTAAAAAAAGATGATGCTAATAAGATGACATTAATAGATGTTGGTAAAAATATAGTACATCAATTAAATTCATTTATTGGTGAATTAGATATAAATACTGTCCTTATCGAGAACCAAATAAGTCCTATTGCTAACAGAATGAAAACCATTCAGGGTATGATAGCCCAATATTTTATTATGAATAATATAGAGGATATACAATTTATAAACGCATCAAATAAATTAAAATTATTCACTGAACCAGGAGAAAAAACAACATATAAAGAGAGAAAAAATAGAAGTATCGATATTACAAGAAAAATTATTGAAGAAATATATGAAATAGATAATACTGATAATAAGACTTATAATAAAAATAACAATGATATAATTACTCTATTCAATCAACATAAGAAAAAAGATGATTTAGCCGACTGTTTTTTACAGGCATATTGGTATATTACAATGCTAAAATAAAGGGTTTATATCATTTATATGGAGTTACCTACCTGATAATATATTTATTAATGCGTATGACTTAAAATTAATTGTTCTTATTAGAATATAATATGGCAGAAATAATTGATATTGGCATTTCAAAATTGGATGATGAACCTATAAAGTTGGATATTAGCAACCCATCACCGACCCCTAGCCAAAAATCCGTTAATTTCGGTCCTGGTGTGGATATGTTGATGAATACACGTTCAAAGAGTTCAAATAGTAACCGCACTAATGGAATACAATTAAATGATAGCAATGAGATTAATATTGATGATTTGAATAAGCTAGAGAGTGAATTAAATGACCTATCAGAACCAAGTAGTAGAACTGATAATATATTTTCAAAACCATTCATATCATTGAATAAAGAGACTATTGAAACACCATTACCAACTATTAATAAGTCATTTAATGAACCGATACCAATAAAGTTGAATACTGTGGATAATATTGGAGACCCAAATTTAGGAAAGGCTTCAACTAGTAGTAATAATAAAGAAACATGGGATGGATATAAATATTTTAATGAAATCCCAGTGGACCCAAACGCAGATACTGAACCAAAAGAAAAACCAATGAGCAGGGAAGAATTACTAAAAACAAAGAAGAAGTTTCTATATAAATTAGAAAAACTAAAAGAGAAGGGAGTTCAAGTTTCAAAACATTACACAATGGATAGTTCTCTCGATGAGATACAGGGAGAATATGAAATGATTATTTCAGAGAAAGAAAAAAGCAATAGTGTAAAATTTCAGGGTAAAATAATGATGGGCTGTATTACAGCATTAGAATATTTGAATGACAAATTCGATCCATTTGATTTAAAATTGGATGGTTGGGGAGAAAGTATCAGTGAAAATATAGATGAATATGATGATATATTTGCGGAATTACATGAGAAATATAGTTCTAAAGCTAAGATGGCACCCGAATTAAAATTATTATTCCAACTTGGAGGGAGTGCAGTTATGTTACATATGACAAACACAATGTTTAAGTCTGCTATGCCTGGTATGGATGATATTATGAGACAAAATCCTGATTTAATGAAACAATTCACACAAGCAGCTGCAAGTTCAATGGGACAAACAAACCCAGGATTTGGTAATTTTATGGGTGGATTAATGGGGGGAGGTAGTGGAAATCAACAGCAATCACAACAATCTCAACAGCAATCACAACAAGGTTTTTATGGGAACAATACTGGGAGAGAAAGCGTTCCCTCTGTAATGAGACAACCACCACAAACACAACAACAACGCCCTGATATAGCACCAGGACCATCTAACAGACCCGATATTGGTATGAGTAGAAACCAACCAATATTTAATGACGCCGAGAATATGGAAGATAGATACGGAAATTTCTCTCAACAAGAAGAGGGACAGAGACAAATGCCATTTCAATCACAAAGACAACCAACACAAACAACACAATCAACACAACAAGAAAACCGTCCAGAAATGAGGGGACCCCGTGATATAAGCGATGTATTAAAAAAACTAAAATCTAAACCAACCCCTCAAATAAACCAATCACCACAACAAAATATACCTACACGTAACATCAATAGTTTTCATAAAATGGAATCGGGTAGCACTATTAGTATAGATGAATTAAAATCCATATCAAAAGATGCTGATGGATACCCTAATAAATCTAAAAGGAAACCGCGAAGCGAGAGAAATACTGTAAGTTTAGACATTTAGACATTTAGACATTTAAAGATTAATATAGAGATAAGAAACTGACAAAGAGAGATATAATTAATACAATACATAAAATATTTAGAAATATATTATAATACATATTTATTATGAATGATAATATAGAGAACAAATCCTATAGTGATATTTCTATATCTAACACATTAACAAGCCCATTATTTTCTTCAATATCACCAATGTCTAAAATAAATAGCGATAATATCCTTGCATTTAGTGATAAATATAATGAAAAAATAAAACGAACAAAAGATAATAAAAGAATTAAGAAAAATATGAAGATTAAGAAGATTAAGAATAAAAATGGAGATGATTATAATTTTAACGATGAACCAAAACATAAAAAAAATGCTATAGTCCCATTAGATCTTGTTAATATTAATGAAAAAATGTATGAAAGAAACAAAAAAAGTATTATTAAACAAGGGGATAAGATATATAAAGAAAATGATTATATTTCCAAAATATGGGATATTATGAGCGATGATACATTTTCTTCGTTTTTCGATAGTTATTTAAATAATTACAGTGATATTCAAGTATCCATGGTTTTTTTCAATCTATACAAAACTATAAAAGAACAATATCTTATTATATTCAAACGGGATATAATCCGTGAAGAGATGGTGTATATGTTAAGGAATATTATGAGGGATAATTTTATGCGTAAATATTTTATACAAAATGCGAATGATAAAAATATTATATCATTGGATACAGATATTATGACAAATGATGTAATTCAAAATTTTAATAATAGCATTACAAATAGAGAAACACCACCGGATAGCGGACAACTATTTTTATCACAATATAAAAATACAGATACATAGATATTTAGAGTGAGATAATGAATAATTAGTGGATATATTTAGTAATATGTAATAAAATACACAATAAATAAAATATGTAATAATATTATAGATGTCTAAAACTAACTTAGTAATAATTAATAGGAATGTAAAAAATTCTCAAGACGATGCTTTAATTGCTTCATTTAAAAATGAAGCCTCAAACTTAGTATTATTTGAAGCATCATTTAATAATATATCTGAATTAAGTAATGATTTTCCTATTGAAACAGTCAACTTGGTAGATATAACAAATTTATTATTAGTATATAATTATCCTGGGTATGATGTTATACCATTCTACAACGATGTAGACGTATCATTTAATAACGGTTATTTTTACATGAGAGATGACATTGTAGACCTCATAGAAATACTACCTAACCGTGTAAATGTTAAATTAGTTACTTCAAATGAACATACACAGGATTTTATAGATGAAATGGCAAGTATATCAATAGATCTAAATGTTAATATAATTTACTCAAATACTAATAATATAAATCCCGGTGGAAATGGTTCAAGTTTATCATTAGGTTCCACACCTCTTGATGGTTTTCTTGGTACAGGAATAACAGCCTGGACAGGGTCATTGAACGGTTCAATTGTTTTAAAAGACTTATCATTTAATAACAATGATGATATATCGAAGTCAGTAGTAGATGGTAAGACTATATATACACTAAAAAAAGATGTTTCTGCTAGTAATATAATTATCGAAAATACTCCTATAGCATTAGGAGATGAAAATTTCTTTAGAATAGGCAAAGATGAAATATTTGATGGTAATAATCATACTATAGATTTTTCAGGGATAATAGTTAATGGTGCGTTTTCATTAGATTCGACCGGTTTATCAACAAATGATACTAGTAACTACCCAATAATACGCAATTTAGGGGCTATTAATGGCAGTTCACTTGCTTCGAGTTCAGGATATTTAGTAAGACAATACCAACCATTCTTTGAAATATTAAATTGTTATAATACAGGTAGCATTGGTGGTTCTGGTGGATTGGTAGGAACACATGCTGGTAGAAATGGGGGGAGATGTATAATTAGCAACTCTTATAATACCGGGGATATGTTATCATCATACTGTGGTGGAATATGTGGCATTGAGTCTGGGTGGTGTGAAATAACTAATTGTTATAATACCGGTAGTATAAGTGGTGGTGGTGGTGGAATGGTTGGTGCTAATGCAGGAAATGGTGGTGGTAATTGCATTATTAAAAATTGTTATAATAGTGGTAATATAAATAATGGTGGTGGTATTGCTGGGTATGCTGCGGGGGGAAATGGAAGTGCTAATTGCAAAATTATTGATTGTTATAATACAGGTAATATAAGTTTTGGTGGTGGTATAGTCAATACGTTGGCTGGGAATAACGGTGGTCATTGTAAGATAATAAATTGTTATAATACAGGCAATATTACAAATAATAGTGGGGGTATTACAGGTAGTAATTTAGCGGATCAAAGTGGAAATTGTGATATTGTTAATTGTTATAATACTGGAACAATTGATAATACGAGTTATGGGATACTAATGAGTGGGGCTGGTAGAAATGACGGCACTTGTAATCTAAAAAATTCGTATTCAGATGGTGAATTATATGATACTAATGATACAATAACTCTATTAGATAATGGAACAATAGACCAATTAGAAAACATAACATCTCAAAGTAAATTATCCACGCTTTTTATAGATACCATTGACGCATCCATGGGGTATATACCTGATATATATAATAATAGTAATAGTCAAATAACATATCCATTATTAAGAGGTATTTTTGAAAATTATATAGAATACAATAACTATGATGTCAGTATTATAGTGACAAAATCAGAACTTATAAATAATAAAGATAAGCAAACTATAACAGAATTAAAGCGTTTCTTCAACTCAAATATAGAGGGCAATAAAACTATTTCTATATGGTTAGATAAATATTACACCCCCGATATGAAGATATTCGAGGGTAAAACAGGTGAGGTACTAGAAGTAGATCCAAATGAATATAAGACATATATGAGATTTAGTAAGGATAAAACACGGATAACAGGTTTTGGTATTGTCCCAACAGACGGGAAAATAACATTTGCTAGTGGCATAATACCCGGCAATTTAAGTGATAGTGAATTAAAAGAACTCGGTTTTACAATAGGCGAGTTTGTAACTGCCGGACGTTCATTAAGGACAATAAAGGAATTAGGTTATTCATTTTCTGACTGGTTGAGAGCAGGATATTCATATTTCACAATAGCACAACTTGGAGTAACATCAAACTTTACTAGAAATAATCAGAACGGACCAACTACAAACACAGGTTCGTATTATGCTATGAATCGTAAATTAACGCGCGATTTAACATTAGGTGCAGGTGTTAACCAGGCAGAAATAAAAAAATCCGGGTATCATTTTGATAGTTCAATAAGGACAAGACGAGTAGTTCTTTTTAATAATGTATATAATAAATAATAAAAATAAATGATAAAAATAAATGATAAAGAGTTAAAAAAATATAAAAAGATAAAATAGCCAGGATAAAAGTAAATATTATATGTAATAAATAATATAAATTATATATAATATGAGTAAGAATAAAGAGATTATAACAGTGGCATTAAATACTAATACTAATAATGGATTATTTAAAACATTTATTGAACATCTATATAGAATAAATTCTAGTGTATATTTTAGTGGAATTATGATGCTCATGCTAAATATAGGTTCTAAATATATAACTATTGATTTAAGTAAAAATCAAGAACAATTATTGAAAAATAACATTATGAGACAAGTTCTCATATTCTCTATTATATGGATAGGCACTAAAGACATATTAGTTTCTCTCGGTCTTACAGCTGTATTTGTTATTTTAGCAGACTATTTATTCAATGAAGAGAGTTCATTTTGTGTAATACCTGATTATATGAAACGTATTGAAAAAGCGATGGACTTAAATAATGATAATAAAGTAAGTGAGCTAGAGATAAAACGCGCCATGAAAATATTAGAGAAGGCTAAACAGGATAACCATAAAGAAAATCAAGGTAAATTACTAGAAATGTTTAGTAACAATGATTATTAAAATATTTAACAATTATAATTATCTCTCTTTATCCATTATTTTATCTTCAAGCAATTTTATTCGAGTTTCCATTTTTTCAATAATTTCTGTATAACTAATATTTTTAGGTTTATCTCCTGAATACCACTTATACATTCCATATACACCATTAACACCTAATTTACCAGTATAAAATACAATGTCTATAACTTCATACAATAGTATCCCGAGCATTTGAATATATGAATATATATATTATAATTATAATGATTTATTTCTCTATATTAACCACTTTTTAAATTTATTATATTTTTCCTTTAAATTCTTATGTATATCATCCTTTTTCAATCTTAGGGGTCTCATTATATTCTTATTATGATATTTTCTCATTTTAGTAATATAACCATTTTTTTTTGTTTCTAGACCTTCTATATATCTATATTTATGTTTTTGCGATTTATTATATATATTATAGAACACATATAACGATATTATTATAAAGAATATTTGTAAATAGAATATTTTATTTTTCATTTCCTTATATTATATATAATTTTAATATATTATATATAATCTGTATTATGTAATCTGTAATATGTAATCTGTAATATGTAATCTGTATTATGTAATCTGTAATATGTAATCTGTAATATGTAATCTGTAATCTGTAATCTGTAATCTGTAATCTGTAATCTGTAATCTGTAATCTGTAATCTATAATCTGTAACTTATTGACATTTATTAATTATCAATTATATCCAATATCCAATATTTAATATTTAATATCCTGCGAATAAAGAACCACCATTAAAATTAGAAAACCCCTCAACATTATTAGTCTCTTCGTCTTTTTCATTTTGTGGTGCATCACTTGGGACTACATTTTTTAATCTATCTTCATTATCAATTTGATCTTTACCACTTGTGTTTTCACTTGTAACAAGTTCCTCTTCACCTCCATCTATATTATTTACATCAGTTATATCTTCTTCAGCGCCTTCAGGTTCTGCTGTTGTTGCCTCTTCTTTATCCTCGCTAACATCGTCAGCATTTTCGTCATTACTTTCATTATCACCGGGTTGTGTTGTATCACCTTCTTTATTTTCCATCCCTTCAAATACATTTTGTAATAGCATTATTATTATTAAGGCATAGAATATAGCATATTTTTTGCCATATGTATTTGCTAGCACAATCAACATACCAATTGCAACAATTTTCCCTAAAGGTGTATTTATAATATTACTTAACATGTTAGGACCAGAATATAAAATGAACAATGTAAATAACGCAATAATAGTTTCTTTATAATATTTCATTTGAGATATAGATATATAAATAATCATATATTTTTATTTATCACTTGTATTTATTATTAATATATAATTCATATACAATAGTTAATATTTCATATTATATATTCAATAAATCCTAAACATTTAATGTTAAAATAAATAAATAAATATCTCTTTTTTTTATAGTAATGAACCTCCAACTTGGATTTGCCGATTTTGATTCTAATGACATTGAGATAAAAAATGGACAACCAATTTCAAAAACAACGTCTAATAATTCGCAAAATATAAATAAGAAACGTGAAAGAAGAGTAAAAGGTAGAGAAAGAAATACAATAAAAGATGTAAGATCAGAGAAAGTAGAAAAGTTTTTAAAAAGTATAAATAGTAATGACAAAATGAGGAATATAGGAAGTATGAGTGATATCGATAGTGATGATGATGATATAGAGACTACACTAAATTTCCCCCCAAATCCACAATTACAATCTAAGACAAACACACAACCTTTAGAGCAAGATATTAAATATAATCCTCAATTTTTAAGTAATAATAATCAATCACAACCCGTCCAGAGAGAAATGCAAAATAACGATTATGAAATAGATGATAATACAGGGGATAATTCTGTATCAAATCAAGATTATAATTTATTGAATGGAACATCAGGGACTTTATTACACGAATATTACCAAAATTACGTTCCAAATAATAATTCTATAACAAATACACAGGAAGTATCAGGACAAAAAGATATGCTTATTGAAAAACTGAATTATATGATACATTTATTAGAAGAACAACAAGAAGAAAAAACCGGACACGTAACAGAAGAATTAATATTATATTCGTTTTTAGGAGTATTTATTATTTTTGTAATTGATTCATTCGCACGAGCAAGTAAATATGTTAGGTAGTATAATATTCAACATAAAATAAATGTTTCATTGCTTAATTGTGGTCTGTAAATGAAATTATAAAAATAATAATTATATATTGTGGATGATATATATTGCTTATCACGTATAAGTTGGGTTATAATAACATTATTATTAGAAACGTTTTCTATGTTTATATATGCTAAATTATTGTGTCTTTTTAGATACAGGATACATTTATAGAACCCATTAATAAATTCACTGGACGATTTTGTTTGCGTGGTAGTATCGTTCTCTCCGCAAATAGATCCTGTACATTCCCATACTTGTCCCTTTTTATATATAATATGTGAGTTCTTAAAAAAATACCAGTTTATAATTTCGTCATTTAAATGCATACAGAAAATATAAAGTTGTTTCCCATTTATTAGTTCAATAATATTATTCAATGAACTTGTTATGGTGTGTTTAAAATGTCCCTTTATAGTGGTTTGAAAATCCCTTATAAATAGATTAATATTATCATTTGTTATAAGTGATAATTTTAGTTGTTGATTATAATTTATATATTCAGGTGTATTTTTGTCTTTGTTTTGTGGTCGTTCTCTCCAATATTTTATATCATAGAAATAACTTTTGAATACTATGAATGGAACGATCTTTGTTTTAATATCTTCATTTTTAAAAAAATAGGTGTTTATTATTTGTTGGGAGTTCTCTCTATTTTCATTATTGTTAAAGTAGTTATAGTTATTACATATAGCACTAGTATTAATATTATCGTAATTATATTTATTTGTATTATATACTGTAGTGTTTATTAATTTAGGTGTAATTCCAGTCCTACGCCATTTTTTACCAGTGCATAAAAAATCAACATAATTTGTAATAAAAGTATTGTTAGTATTGTTAGTATTATCTAACATAACTATTAAAGGTCTCATTATTAGGACACTTTTTATTATAGGTCGTTGTATTATTATATTGGTATCTGTATTATTTTTATTCTGTTTATCTCCATTATTAGTATCATATTTGTCTATGGATAAGTTATATATATCCTGTTTTAAAAATTCAGTTTCATAAAAATAACTTATAAATGAATTATGTAAATGTCCTTTTAGATATACATAAATATCATTTATATCTGGTGTGTATTTTATATCCTGCTCACACAAATATTGTCTTTGTATTAGAGAGAAACAATCACATATTTCAGGGTCAGTTAATAAATCCGTTATAGAATCATCTTTAGGTGATATTGTAACTGTTTTAATACGAAATTCTTCATAATAACGATTTTTATTCGCAGGAATTAATTGTTTATGTATAATACCTTTAGGCAATATCCAATTATATAAATTATGGTAATGAAATACTGGTTGTGTGATCCAAAAACGGTTTGTTAATCTGTAATATATAGAGTATATTATGTATACAATAATAGAGAGAAATACAAACCTAGAAGGGAATGATATATATAGTTTATCCCGATATAGATTATTTAATACTTCCATTATATTATTTTTGTAATCTTATAGTTAATATTATATGTTTTAAATTTAAGTATAAAGTTTAAACATATATCTTTTTGTTTATTCATAATCCTAATCCTGATCCTAATCCTAATTATTGTTTATGTTTATGTTTACCAAATAAGCCACTTTATCTTTTCTTTTTTGTATCAAGTTCTCTAGATTTATAAAGTTAGTCTTATAGCTTATATACATTTTTACATTTATTACACATGAATATACTACCACCATCATTAACAAGTGGAGTTATATCTTTTGTATTATTGCATTTTTTACATTCTTTAATAGCAGAAAAAACGTCAATATTTGGACGGTTGATTTTATTTTTATTTTTATTTTTGAAATTGTGTATTGTTTCTGTATCCTTTATAGTGCCATAATTATAATTCCCTATTAATGGTTTGTGACCGCTATTATCAAGTAACCCATAAGCATATCTTATATCAGACATCAATTATATCCTTACTAATACTAATATCTTTAATAATATATTCCGTATATATTTAATATACTTATTGCGGTTTTTGTAATATATAGATATATTGATATTCGTACTGTATTGTAACTAAATCAATCTTACCGTGTAAAATGAACCCTTTTTGTTTTGCCATCTCTAGTATTTGTTTTTGAGTTTCCATATAAAAAATATGATTGTTTTTCCTAACATTCCCTGTAATATCATCTTTAAATGTTTCCTCGAAAAATGCTTTATTATCACCTTTAGTATATTTAAAATCAGCCTTATATTGTAAATCCTTGAATTTAACAAGAGAGTTGGTAATTCGTTTTTTCGCATATTTTTGCGGGGATACCATATGTAGTGGATTTGATACATTTATAATAGGGTCAAACATATCCCTATTAACAAGATGTAATGCTAAATATCCACCAGGTTTTAACCAATTAAAACAATTTTCAAATAGTCGTTTTTTATTCTCAATATAATAAATCGTGAAATATAGACATTGTATATGCGTAAATGTCCGAGGTTGGAATTGTATAGCGTCAAGTGCGTCGCTTTCTTTGATTGAAACAGAAGGATATAATTTATTTGTCCTTGATACCATTGATCTAGATTTATCGATACCTTGGCACTTAATATTTTTCTTAGTTAGTTCATTCATATGGTGTCCTGAACCTGACCCGATATCTAATACAATACTATTACCAGGAGACATATTTGTAGCACGGATTATCTCGCCAATTTCAAATTTGTTTTTATCGACATCATATACGAGTTCGTCATATACATCTGCGTAAAAGTCATCATATATATCTTGACCTTCTTTTAATACAAATTTTTTATTTTGTTGGAAGCCCTCTTTTTTTGTATTAAAATTAAAGTTTTCTCTCTTATAGAAAAATGTTAATAACAGTAATATAGTCAAAATAATGAATAATTTGTATAATAGCGTTGTTTTATATAATCTCTTTATCATGGGTGTTATTTTTTTACTAAACATTAGTATTACTTATTTGTATATTATATAATATATAATTATATTATCTAGTCTATTTTTATTATATAATTATATTTACCCGTTATCACTAATACAATGTGAGAATAATAACAGAAATAATATTTTAAAAATTGATTTGACAAACTATTTAAATAATACACTCACAACAAATAATAACTTACAAACGAGATGGATAACGTAAAAATTACAGATTTAAACCTTCAAGGAATGGAAAGCGAATATATTAATGTACTTATTGATAACTCATATGGAGAAGAAGATAATTGTTTATATTCATTTCCGTTTTCCAGACAAATAATCAATGA
>Ga0306872_100131_pt1 | contig 33036 bp, 54 predicted proteins | sample AntRauMeHopE1498_FD_190455 | JGI IMG/M metagenome (GOLD analysis project Ga0306872, IMG submission 190455) | Saline lake microbial communities from Rauer Islands, Antarctica - Metagenome Hop E1 #498 (v2) (version 2) | ecosystem: Environmental > Aquatic > Non-marine Saline and Alkaline > Saline ...
TGTGATCGCAGTTGGTAGCGCAAGCACATATCCAACTCGGCGCACAACTCGCACCGCAGTCATATCCTGCTCAAACAAGTGAATGTCAGCAGAATCAGCCACGTTTCGGATTGTTGCCTCATCAGATACTTTGATGCGCATACCTCCCTTATCACCGTACACAGCTGCCTTTGATAGATCACCAAAGAATAGGACAGCATCACCAGCAGTGGCACTTGAGCCATCAGGCAGTGAGTCAGTCAGCACAACCTCTTTCCCCATCAAACGTGTTGATGTCCCGTTTTGCAGGGCAGGATAGATGTAGTTGCCTGAGCCATCTTTCATCTCAGCAATAACGTCAAATGCACCAGTGTTCATGAACCACTTACCATTTCGCCGTGAGGCATTTGGTGTTGCAGTTAGTACCGCACGCAGCTTGGCTGGTGTGATGTCCGCTGCAAATGTTTCACCTATTGCAAGTGCAACAGTGTTGGTGTTGCCGTTTTGTAGCACACCAGTCCACACAGTACCGTCACCATTGAAGAATTGATCATCCTCCTCTTTGGCAATAGCCTCAGCAAACAATTCAGCAACATAGTTGGTGAGGTTGATTGCAGAATCCTCAATCAGCTCATCAGTTAGTGGCACAATCGCCGCTAGCTTTTTGAGTTCTTGAGTAACACGTGACAGTGTCGCTTGAGTAGATGTTTTTTCACCACCCTCATCAGTCCAGAAAACTGAAAGCGCACCACCAACTGTGATCAGTCGCTTGTTACCAGCACCATTCATTGGCATATAACGCATTTCTCGGCGTGCAATACCATATTGATCCTGTACAAGTCGCATGATCTCAGTTTCTAGTACCTCAGGCACGGTATAACCAGCCTTTGCGGTATCAGAATCTGATGTAGTCATTGCCTTGAGCGCAACGTGGTCACGTGTGATCAATGCTTTCACAAAATCACGTGTTTCCTTGTCCGCTTTCACTTGCGTGTTGGTTTTCTTACCACCAGCAACAATGTGTGACTTGGCACGATTTTCAACCGTTTCCTTGTCACCATCATCCTCATCAGCATCCTTGGTCTTTGACAGATCAGTGACAGCCTTTGAGACAGCTTTGCCAATTTCACGCTTGATAACAGCGTGCAGGCCTTTTTCATCCACTGTTTCATCATCCTCAGCATCATCTGATTCCTCAGATTCAACCTCAGCTGTTTCAACAGATTCATTTTGCTCATCAGTTAGTACATCTTTGTTTGCTTTCACAAACGCCAATTCCTCAGCTGATACTGCAACACCCTTTGCGATTTTCGCAAGGATAGTTTTGAGTACAAACATAAATTATTGTTAGTTAGTCAGTGAGTAATACTGCAACCAAATGGCTACAGTTTGCCTTTCACGGTATTCAGCGTGCGGATTGCACGGTTGATTCTGTGAACGGCTTTGCCACGCAAAACTTTCTGTGCAGTCAGTTTCACTTTGGCGTTATCACTGCCCTTGCTCACAGGGGTTACAGTTGTACTGTTTTGATCTTGAGCATTTTCATCAGTGGCTTTTTCACTTGCTATTGTACCATCAAGGCGCTTGAGAATATCAAGCACATCAGTCAAAGCCTTGGCGTGTGTCTCAGTGAACACAACAGCTTTGGTTTCAGCATTCTTGGCATCATCAGCTTTGATTTTCTCAAGGCCTTTCTTGTACGCTTTGAGGTCAACACCATCAGCAGCAGCTTTCACCAATGCATCAGCGTTGGCTGGAATTGGTACACAACTCACCTCAAGCAACTCATTGCGTGTGAGGTATACGGTTGATTCATTTGTTTCCTCATCGTACTCAATAGAATTATCAAGGTTTCGGAATCCAACTGAAAACGCTTTCATGTATCCACCTGCGTACAGGTTGAAAATGGTTTTGGCCATTTCGTATTCCTCAACAGCAAACTTGATTGTGCCAGTGAGGTATTTCTTGCCATCAATGGTTTCAATCCCTAGTTTCACCATTTTACCAACAGGCAAATCCCAATGGTTGTGGCCAAATAGAATCACTGCATTTTTCATGTAGTTTTCTAAATCCCAACCATCCTGCACCACAATTTCACCGTGTCGATCCTCACCCTCAGTTGAGAATACACCTGTGATTGTGTAGGCATCACGGTCAATGCCTTTTGAGTCCAGTATCAATGTTGCCTGTTTTGGTTTCATGTTGCGCTTATTATATCACGTTTACTTTTTGCTAAATTCGTTTTATTCCTTGATGAGCGCAGGCGCAATCACGCAGCGGCAATTTGGCTCTTGCGGATACTCAAGGCCGTTACTGAATGAATCGTACACGCCAACAATTTCACCATCCACTTTGAGGTGAGCATCACGCACACGTGAATCAAGTGTGGCCACCCACTCTTTGCCATTCACCACCTTGCTCACAGCGTATGACTCTTGAAAGCCTGCATTGCTGGCAAAGGTTGATTCAGTACGTGCAATCAGCTCAGCACGTGATTGCTTAATGTCACCGTATACGCTGGATACTCGGCCACGTAGTTTATCAACGCCCTCACCAGCTTTCACACCCTCAATGATGTTGGCAGTGAGCGCTTTGAATGTGGTTGAGTTCACACTGTCAGCAAAGAAAGCCACACGATCAAGCAGCAGCGCTTTGAGTACCTGAGTGATTACAAAGTCCACCTCAGCCTTTTTTGCGCCCTCAATCAGCCGCACACCCTGCTCACCAGCACTCACAGCGATATCCTCATACACAGGCTGCATGAATGATTTGAAAATCTGATTTTCATCATCAATCTTGAGTACATCAAAAATCAGTTCCTCAGTTACTGCATCAGCGGCGGCAATCTCATCCAGCTTTTCAGCCACACGCTTTTCTTGATTATCAAATATCTCACTGAGTTTTTGGCCAAAGCCTGAGGCACGGCGGTCAATTCCTTTGTTGATATTCAACTCATAGGCCTCACGTGATTCAGTTGTTTTGAAAAAGCTCACGGTTTGAGGCTCTTTATATTCCTCAACATCGGCAACATCCTTTGCTTTCTTGCTCTTTTTGTAGTTTTCCACAGCCTTTTCCACAGCATCCTCAATGCTCTTTGTCAAATCCTCTTTAGTTTTGAGGTTTTTGTATAGTGACTTGCGCCCAATGAATACCTTTTGGCCACCATACGTCTTTGCAAATGGATTGCCGCCAAGCGTGGTCAATGGCACTTTGCTGAATTCAGCAGTGAGTACATCACCACCCTCAACAGGCTCAAGGCCAAGGCGCAACCGTGATTCATTACGTGTATATACAAGGTCAGTCAGCTCTTTGATTTCAAGCGCTAGTGCCTCACGCTTTTCAGGAATAGGTGACACGTACTCAATAAAGTATTCCTCACCAAAATCCTTTCTGATCAGCTGCTCATTGATTGCCTCAAAGATTTGCTTGGCCTCAGGATCAATTGTGTTGGTCATGAATGACTGCATTGCCATTTCACCATTGGCCAAATTCACATCATCTGAAATAATCAAGCCCTTTGGTACACCAAAAGCAACGAGAATATCATCACGTGTGAATTTCATTGACTCAATAAAATCCATTTCCTTTTGTGTGGTACTCACTTGCTGATACTGTGTGCCGCCCTCTAAAAAGGCAATCTTGCTGTTGTTGCCACGCCCTTGAAATTTCTGATTCCAATCCAAACGCATTTCAGCTTTTTGCTCATCACTCCACGTTTCAGGATTTGAAAGCAGGGCATCAGGCCGTGCGTTATTCAAAAAGAAATTGCGCTGATACTCATTGGCATATTCCTCAACCTGCACACGATCCTTGGCGGCTTGCAGCGCTGCCACACCAGTGCGGTTATCAATTGGATTTGTATCAAATAGGTGAACAATATCAGCCACCTCAAAGCGTGTGATGTTGCCCTGTGCTGTGAATTCATAGTGGCTGATGTATTCAGTGCTGTGCGCAATAGGCCGCATCAAATCAGGCCGTATATTCCACAGCTCAACCACTTGCCCTGCGTTGTTGCGCACTTTGTGCCAATACGCCTCACCAGTCAGTGATTTGTTTGTGCTGGTGATCTTGATGAATTGTGTCCACGTTTGAAAAGGATTTGGCCTGTACATCAGGTCAAGAATTGGATGCATCTGCACCTCTTGCACATCACCTTTGGTGTTGGTGATCCTGTGCAAGTTGTATTCAATTGAGCCAATCGTGTCAGCAATGACTTTCACTGATCTGAACACATACACGCTAGTGCTGTACTGCTGAATCAAATCAGCCTCATTCCAAGGTGAGCCACCCTGCTTTGAGTTTGTGAGGTCAAACCAACCACGCTCATCTGATACACCAGCGCTCTTGCCTTGAATTGCAGCGCCAATGCGCTTGAATACATTTTGTTGCTTTGCCATAGTTGATGAAATTATAGCATGGCTATGTGGTGAATCGTGCCACTGGCATCACCTCAAAGATCATGCGCATGGTAAGTGTGTCCATAAAGTCAGGTGAGCGCCCCAATACCAGCTTGATTTGATCCTTTGGCACGGTAGTCAGCGGCACATCTTTGTCAGCATCTTTGGTTTTCATTTGCTCAAGCTCTTGCGTGATCAGTTCCTGAATAGTCTCATTTTCAGTAGTGATGCCAATAGCGTGCGCCTCAACCAACTCAGCCAATTTATACTGGCACTGCGCTTTGAGTGATTTGTAGTTTTCTGTTTTTGGAATCGTGCTGGCATTGGCATTGAATTTCTTGCAGCCCTTGAGGCCATCTGATACACCACCACCCACACCATCATCATCAATCACAATGCGTGAGCGTGGTGTTTTGTATTTATTCTCAATGCGGCGCACCTCTTTGATCACCGTTGGAATACTGGTGATTTCATACACCCACATGCCTACCACCTGCAAGCCATACCAAAGCATGATCACAGTGCGATCCTGTCCATAGCGTGCAACGTCACAGCTGATAGCCAGCTCACTGCGCTGTATCTTTGTAAAATCAAGTGTGCCATCAGCACGCCATACCAGCTTGGCCTCAGTCGTACCATCAGCCAATACCGCCATGTTGGTGTACAGGTCAGTGATGGAATCAAAGCTCATCATTGCTGCTGGATCATCATCATATTCCCAATTGCCAAGCAACAAACGCTCAATGGTTATCTTTGAGCCTTTTTTCAATGTCGCAATGTATGTTGGCTCAATGAAAGGATTGTCTTTGGCCAGCGCAATCACCACGCCCCTGTGAGCTGGCAGCGTACCTGATTTGAAAGGCTTGTAAAAATCCTTGTATAAAAAATTCTTGGCAGGGTTACAGGTCAGCAGCATCTTTGGAATCAAACCATTGATGTGCAGGCGGTATCGTATACGTGTTTTGAGTACGTCTTTGGCTTTGGCCATTACCTGCTGTGATTCATCAATGAAAACGCCTGTGTACTCAAATGAGCCAAAGCGGTCAAACTCAGGATCACGTGGCATCCATTTCAATTCCTTGAGGTACACCACACTCTTGGTTTGAGTGAAAGTGATGGTGTGCTTGATGATGTTGTATTTGTAGTCACGCCCCTCACGCAATCCCAGCAAACGGCAACAATCCCAAAAGGTGAGCAAGGTTGACTGCTCAAGCTCAAGCAGCACATTTCGGCCAATCATCCACCGTGTGCGCTCATACTGCAAAGCACTGGTGATGATCCACATACAGCCAAGGAATGTCTTTGCACCGCCAGCACCACCGCCAAACATGATTTCCTCAGTGTGCTTATCCTCAAGCAGCTGCCACGCCTCATCCTGTTTGATGGTGGCAGTCCACTCAGCACCACGCACAGGCGCTTTCTCACCAGTCTCTTGAGGCGTGAGGCTTGATTCAATAGCATCCTCAGTCTCAACATAATTGCCAAGCGTGAGAAAATCAGTGATTGTCCAGCCTGTGGTGTCTATATCTTTGACACTCATTTGTTTCCATTCATTACCTGATCCACAATTTCATGTGTGGCCTCAGCTGAAAGCACGTTGCGTGTGACTTGGCCAACAGGCTGTGATTGAGTGCTATCAACCTCACTGCGCTCACTGAATTCTTTGTTGCGTTTCAGTTTCAAATAGCTCAGTGCAATCTTTGGATCAAGCACCACGCCTTTGGCTACTGTTGAGCGTGCCGCCATTGGCACTGCCATCTTGAGCTGAGCGCACTCCAAAGAAAATTCAGGATTGCGGCTGAATATCTTTTGCAGTGTTTGAGCGTGTACGCCAGCATATATGCAAGTTTCCTGCACATTGCAATCAATGCTCAGTGCGTGCCTGATGCGCTCAAGCACCTCAGGTTGCTGCACCTCAATTGGTACACCCCCCTCATTGGTCAAGCGTGCGCCACCACGCATCACACGTGCGGTTTTAGCATTGAGTATCAAACCATTCTCATACAACCAAGCACGCTGCCCTTTGTACATCACAATTTTTCTTGGTTTATAGTGTTTTGACCGTGCCATTATACTTTGATTATACAACACTTGCTGAAATATGGCCTTGAATTTACTCAGTAAAATGTGAATTCAGCAAGTGTTGCTTTATCCACATATCCACATGATGTCCACAGTATCAAGAAAACTCACTATTGATGAATGAATAACCATCAATGAGCATTGTATCCTCACGCTTGCCATATTGCTTTCTACAATACTCAGCGTGATTGCGACACACAGGATCGTTTTGCCTGATTTCAATCATTTGCCAAAAATCATCATGATTCATTTTTTCACCATACTCATTGAATATATCTTTGTCACTCAACCAAGCCTGCATTTCAATAACACTTTTATAAAACTCACCGCTATTGTATTGAAATGTGAATTGCCAGCCAGCTGATCTTTTACCAAGATGCAATCGCCTAAATCGGTTGCAGTGTCCACATTCCTCAAGTTCTGTATAGTAGTTTGTACTCATGATCTCGTACCCTTATAAGCCCCACCAATAACATCACGCATCAACTCAATGGCCTCAGCACGATTCTCAGCACGCTTTGCCAATCCACTAGCACTGGCACTTGTACTGTCATTATCCTCAAGCAACCAAAGCACTCGCCTCAGCTTTCGTATGTTGGTCAGCATTTTTCTATATGATCCAGCCATAACTATTCCTGATTACTCTCATACTCCAAACCATTGGCAAACATATACGCAGCAGTTTGCGCCTGTACCGCACGTGTTTGAGCATCAATGCTGGTGGATACTGATTGCAGTGCCATCCAAATGAAAAGCAGCCACACTGTTGCAAAAAAGAATGTGCCACCAATGTCACTGGCGTTTGTCACCTCAACCTTTGTGATTTCTTTGCTCATGAGTCTTTTTTCATAAACCAATAAACATCCTTGTATTTCTTTGAAAGTCTATCCTCACCACACTCACCACAAAGCTGATCATCACCCACCCACCAACTGTGACAATCCAAGCACATTGCCATTTCAACCAGACGTGCATCTTTTGGTTTGAATTCACCAGCGCACTCAGGGTACTCAACCTCTAAAAATAGCAGTGCTGATGTCTCACCAGTTGCACCCTCAACAAAGTACGATCCTTTGTTTTCATAGTCTTGAAATGCGCACATTCCTTTTGATTTGAGCCTCATGCTGATTTTTTCTTATCGTGAATAATAAATCTAGTGCCATACTCATACGTGCAACGCTCAAACTCACCAAGGAAAAAGCACACGCCATTATGCTCAAAATCACCCCTGAGTGATTTGTAATTCCGCACATCATGAAACTCAAATGAATAGCAATAATAGTCACCACCCCTTTTCCAATCGCCATTTGGCAGCTGCACAAATACAGCGTTCAATGAATAGCCACTCATCTTGCGCCTCACTGGAATGAAAACAGCTTTTGTCACCTTACAACCATATTCAGCTGATGGCACAATTTCCAACTTTTGCTTTTTGTTCATTTCCTCAAATTTCATACTAAAATAATTTATTACCAGCTGGCACTGCTGCCCTGAATAATGCGTCTTGCTCAATCACCTTTGGATGCATCTTGAATACACCATCATTGAGGCCAATCAAATGCAGCCCTGCCAATGAGCGCACACGTGAAATTGCCACATAGCCTTGGCCATACTCAAACACGCTGCTCAAATCAATGCTGGCAGTATCCAAGCTCATCCCCTGTGATTTGTGTACTGTCACCGCCCACGCCAGCCGCAATGGAAATTGCTTGATCCATGCCTTGGTGTGGCCGTGTTCCTCAATCATCCACTCAGCCTTTTCAGGTGAAATGAGCTGGCCATTCTTGAGCTTGATGCGTGGCCTACCGTTCACAAAGTCATGCACGTGGCCAATCGTGCCATTCACGTATCCATCTTTGAAATTGTTGCGTGTAAACATCACCACTGCGCCCTCTTTGAGTTGTAGCTTTTCAGGTGAAAGGCAACCACGCTTGAGTGTGTCAATCATGAATGGAATACCACCAGTTTGCATTTCAAATGTGTATTCCTTTTTGTTGATAGCATCCAGCTTTTGCTGATTCAAACGCTCAACATCCACATTGTGTGTGAATAGTAGCGTTTCAGGTTGATCACTGCCTTGGCAGTTGCTCAGTATCTCTTTGTGGCGTTCACTCACATTGCTGTTGCGCATAGCGGTCAACACCTCAAGGAATTCAGGATCATTTTGCCTGTGTTGCTCAGTGAGGTAGCACACTGCTGGTTGAGCCATTTGCCATGCAAAAGATTCAAAGGCAAACATCATTTCCTCAGCCCCTTTCACCACTGGTGGCAGCTGGAAAAAGTCACCCACAAATACCACCTGCAAACCACCAAATGGCTCATTGGCGCTGAGTATCGCACGCAGTACCGCATCAACATCATTGAGCATCACTGCATCCAGCATACTCACCTCATCAATGATCAGCACCTGTGTCTCTTTTACCTTTTGGCTCACCCACTGATTATTCTTGATGAAATTCACTTGCGCTTTTGTCAGGTTGCGCTTGATTCCCATACCAGTCCAACTGTGGATGGTCACGCCATTGATGTGACTGGCAGCAATACCAGTTGAGGCAGTGATGGCATAGCCAACTTTTTCTTTTTTCAGGTACTCAACAAACTGTGTCACTGTGTATGTTTTACCTGCACCAGCCTCACCAGTCAGGAATACATTGTCACCGCTTTTCAGGATTTCTAGTGCTTGTGATTGTTTCATATAGCTTGGCAATTATGGTTTTCTGGTAGTGCGTACAATCCAGCACGCCGCTTTGCATCAGCCACTGTGGCCTCACCAGCTGTTGGTGATAATTTGATGCGGAATTCTCGCTTGCACTTTGCGCAGTTCACTGCCACAAACTCAAGTGGTGGCGCTGGCGTATGTGCTTTGATCAGGTCAAGCGTATCTGCAACACACTGCTCATCCTTGCTGCATGTGAAACATAGCTCAGGTTTCAGGTGTGGCATACCGCAAATTGATTGCTGCCAATGATTCTTTTTGTCGTATATGAATTTGATACTGAGGCAGCAAGGGCATTGTGCCAATAGCTCTTGCGCCTTTTGTAATTTGTTTACTGGCATGGCGTTGGCATTAGTTCCTCAATAAAATCAAGCGGCATCACTCGCATCCTGCCGCAATCAATCAATTCCTCATACGCAGCATAATAAATGCTCATTGCCTCACTAAATGCTGCCTTTCTATTTTCAGCAGTCACCACATACACATCCATTGGTGTGTTTTCAACTTGTTGACTCAAATGTACCCTGTATTTTTTCATAATTTTCTCAATGATTATGTTCACTTTCTATTATAGCAACACTTGCTGAAAATACAAGCAAGTGTTGTTGTAAAAACTGTGTATAAAGATGCTACTTTTTGCCCTGTGCTGGATGGTCTTTTTGTAGGTCACTAATCAAAACACCTTTATTTTGCTCAACCCACCATTCACCTGATTTGTATGAATCAGGCAATTGCAGCTTTGGTTGCACTTTTCTTGGTTTTGGCTTTGGTGTGTATTGTTTTGGATCAGCAGTTTCAGGCTGGCGTGGTGGCATCCTGCGATCACCAACTGGCTTTGAGCAATCATTGCATGTGCGCCATGCAGGCAATATGCCAGCGCCACAAATCTGGCAGCTATTGAGTTTCATCAATCGGTTTTGGATGGTCACGCAAATGAGTTTTGCGTTGTGACTCAGCCCAAACCATCAACGCAAAATCTGTATTGAATAAATGCACAATCAACCACCGCCATCCTTTCATTGGCATCCACTTTGGTTTTGGTTTCACCGCCAATTTCAGCGTGTCAATCTGATCATTGGTGATGCTGGCAATCTTGCGGCGTGCATACTGCCTCACTTTCTTGGCTTTTTGTTGGCTCATATCTCAATGTGTTATTCCTCATCAATAATTTCCTCAAGGTCAGGTTGCAGTTTCTTGGCTGGTATTCCACTGAATAGTATTTTGATTTGCTCAGCCAATTCCTTTTCATCCTTGGCCACCCACACAGCGCCACCCTTAAGATCAGGATCAATGGTGTATCCATTGACTGCCTTGCTGATGTATATGTGGTCAGGCCGCACCAGTGCATACCCCTCTTTTTTCACAGCTGGTGTGGCAACTGTTTTGGCCACTGCTTTTTTCTTGGCAGCCATATACTATTTTTTTGATTTCTTACCTTTGGCCTTTTTCTTTGGTGTCGCAACTGGCGGCTTTGGCTCATCATCAAGCCCCTCAATCTCAGCTGGCTCAGCAAACACCTCATCCTCATCATCACTAGCCTCATCAAGTGTGGCGTGATCAGGTGTGTTGCCTTTTGGCTTGGCTGGCTCAGGATCACTGGACAGCATCGCACCACGTTCCTGCACGGCTGATTGCTTTGAATCAGGCGCAACATCCTCAACCACACCAATCAACATCTTGAGGCCTTTCTTTTGAGCAATGTTGCCAGCACTGGTATTTGGTTTGACAATAAAAAAATCAAGCAACCACTCAACTGCATCCTCAGCGCTCAAGCCCTCACTGATTTTCTCATCCACAAACAGCGCCGCTTTGGTTGAATCAATCACCAAACGCAGGCGGCCATTGTCCAGCTGCTCAATGCGGTACGTTTTGAAAAAATCATCAAAGCGCTCAATAATATCTTTGGTTGCAGTTTTAGTTGCCATGTTTTTTGTATTTTATTTCTAATTTTTCAAACCCTTTTTGGTCAGCCATTTGCTTGATCAGTTTACCAAACTCAACTGAAACAGCGTGCTTTTGCTCATCAGTCAATGGCAGTGCGCCATCAGCCTCTTTGAAATGCACGATCACCTCAGCCTCATTTGGCTCATGAGAAAAGTTGGCAATGCTGCCAATCTTGCTCAGTTTGTCACGCATGAATTCAGGTACATCCGCAGCCACAGGATTGAATGATTTGCGGCGTGCCACATCCTGTTCACGCAAAGCCTGTGCAACTGTTTTTGCAACAATGTCACTCAGGTTTTCAGTCACAACTTTGGTGATTTTCTTTTCAAACTTGGTTTGACTGTCACGCACCTCAGTGGCCATTGTGCAGGCTTTCTGAATCAGTTGTTGGTCTGCTTTTGTGAATTCAATTGGCATACGTTTATTTTATCCTACCCTCAAAGGTGTACCCAATCAATGCTTGGCATTGATCAACCTGCCATTGCTGCCAGTAGTACCCACCGCTTTTGTTATTCTCAGCCTGCACAATCCATGCAATGCACTCACGCTCACCGCTGGCATCAACTGCTGCAATGAGCAGTGTGGCCAGTATCACTATGCCAACAATCGCAATTGTGGCTTTGGCTATTATTTCAATCATTTTCTCAATGGTTATACTCATAAATTATTCACCTGAAATGAATTTTTTGGCATCCTTGTCCAGCTTGAAAAACGGCAAAAAATACTCTTGCTTTTTTCCATGCTTTTGGCGATACACATCAAATCCTTTGCGGCTCACCTTTTTGACAGTGATGCGGCCAATACCCTCAAGATCAGCTGCACCACCATCCTTGAGTGCATCAAGCAACTCAATTTCATTTTCTCTTGAAAGTCTTATTTTTCTGATTTGCATAATTTTATTACTACCTCAACCCTGCTATTTTCTGCACCGCACCCAATGTTCTTTTCACTATGCTCAATGAACACCTGTGAATCATCAACCCAGCAAATACCGCTGAGTGAGTCTTTGACAATCTTTTTGAAATTGTCATTGTCACGTTTGTGTTTGGTGTCAAAATAGAATTTCACCCACAACTCAAGATTTCCCTCAAGCGGCTCACCTCGGTATTGAGTGCGTGCCTGCATTTGGTATATCTGTTTGATTTGCTTGCCATCCTCACTCATGTACACAGTCGGTTGCCTGAAACGGCAATGCGCTTTGTATATGTGATTTGTTGTTGGCGGCTGTGGTGTCAATGTCAATTCAATCACTCATTCAGTATAGCAACTGTTGCAGAAAATAACAGCAACAGTTGTGTATATTATTGCTCAGCTGTGAGCCGCAACGCCTCTTTTTTCAATTTCTCAGTGTAGGCAAATAGTGAATCATACGCATCAGGATGCTCATCAGTATCAGTAATGATCCCCTCAACTACTTTTGCAATGTCACGATACACAGCAGCAGTTTCAGTGCGCTTGGTGTATGCCACAGCAGCACGCTTTTCATCCATAAATCTTTGTTTCCACGTGCGCTCACATAATACCCAGCCAATTGTGAGTGCCAACCACATCAAGCCTGTGAAAATAACTGCCACCACTAAATATCCAATCAAAGTCCAAAACATATTTATTTATTTATTGCGTTGTATAATTTCATCAGTTTCTCATCCTTGATCAATTCCCTGCTCACATTGGCGGCAAAGCGGTATGCAAAATACTTTGATCCACTCTTGCCTTTGATCTGTACCCTTTCAAGCAGGCCAATGTTTTCCTGAAAAATATCAGTCAGGCGTGTCGGGCATTTGTAACTCATCAACCCCCACAGATTGAGTTCAGCCACAAATATCTCACCGCCAAATTCCCACGTTGGTACATAACGGCCACGATCCTCTTTTCTAGCCTGATACAGCTTATAAAATGCCAATTGCTTTTGTGTGATTTTACCATCCATGTTGTTGTTGATTCTCAATGAAATTCCAATAATCTTTTTCCTGCATTGCCTGCCAGCTTGGCCACTCAGCCTCAAGGCCAGTTTTTCTGAGTATAGGAATCATGTGCTGCCACACTTTCTCACACTCATCAGTGGTCAAATCAGCTGTGCTTTCTTTGCCAGTCTCAATCAGTTGCACGGCACGCCACACCTCTTTGATGTTTTTACCACTCACCTCAAGCTCAACATTTTCCAGCAAAGGCCTCATGCCAATACCCTGTGCAGTCATTTCATTGGCAATGTTTCCAAATAGTTTGTGCATTGCCCTATTTTGCGCCAATGAGCGCGGTTTCTTTGGTTTTGGTGTGTTGGTGTCAGTCATGCTTTATTTTTGCGCTGTGAGGCGTTTCAGGTGGTACACAAAGCCAACTGTGCTGCCACCATAGGATTTGATTGATGTGCCGCCAATTGGATTCACGCTGATCAATTCCCATCCTGCACTGCCAAGAATGTTCAGCGTTTTTTGATCCTCATCTGCAGGCTGGTTTTTGAAAATTCCTGTTTTCGCTTTGGTGGTGATTATTTTATATTCGTACATAATTTATGCCACATATTTTTCAAGCATATTCACTTGATGCTGATAATTTGGATGATTCTCACTTGGCAAAAGCACCACTGCTGCGCACGCACTTGCAATTGGTATTCTCTTGCCTGAGTTATCACAGAAAAAATCATCCATTGCCAATCCTGTTTTCACAAAACAAGACTCATTGTATTTGGCGGCCAAGCGCTCAGTGTGGCGTGCCTCATCCAGTGTCAGTATTTTTATTGCCATGTTGATTGATTATATTTGCGCCCTCAGTTGCAGTGGCCAATGTGGCCACCGCTGTGAAAGCACAAATGTGATTACTAAAATGGAATATCCTCAGGATTGATTTCTTCTTCAGGGTACTCAGGCATCTGGTGATGCTGCTGATTCTGAGGCGCTTGCTGGTGTTGAGGCGCAGCTTGATGATGCTGTTGCTGATTGTTTTGCTGATAGCCACCACCATTGTTTTGCTGCTGATCCTTTGGTTGCTGCAAAAATACTTGGTATTGCACATTGCTGTCATTCATTTCAATGATGCGGTTGATTGAACCATCATCTTTTACAAACTCAGTCATTGTGCCAACGCTTGCCCAATAGGTTTTTTTGCGGCCAGTTTGTGCATCAGGCTCACCGTATTCCTTTGGATTTGTGATGTTGTATTTATTTACTTGCATACGCTTTGAGTGTTTTATTTACTTGCTTATCAATTGAATGGATTGTGGCCAAGGCCTTGAATCCAACATAGCCTTTCACTAAATCTGAGCGGCTGAGTGTCACAACGCCCACCGCACCTGTTTCTTTTGAAACGTGGATGATCATTGCCCCTGCCAACTTTTCGCCGTGTTCTTCTTCATAGGCCTTGAGGTATGCGCTGGCCTGATAGAAATGGCTGCTGTATACGCCCTTGCTGGTTTTATAATCCAACAGGTACTTTGCGCCATCAATCTCAACCAACTCATCACTTGTACCAACAAACATCTGCTTGAGTGAAAACACACTGAATTCACTTTTGAGGAATTTTGGCTCAACTTGATCCACCCACTGGTGAAACGCCTCAATTCCCTTATCAGCCAATGCTTGCTCAGCCTCATCCAGCTCAGCGTAACTGTCAGGCATTTCCACTGATGCTGTGGCGCTGTATTCCTCAGCGTACTCATGCACCACTGATCCAACACTGGCAGCTGATTCCTTTTTGATAGTGTGAGCAGTTTTGCCCTCAGCCACCATACTCAGCACATCATCTTTGGTGAATTGCACACCGTCACGCATCAGCTCAACAATCTTTTCCTCAAAACAGTTGACTGCCCAATGCACCAGCTGTGGTGATTTGTCTAGCTTGCCAATGATTGAGGATGGTGATGGTATCCAGTCTTTGCGTTCCTCACCATCCAGCTCAACCAATTTGTACCTGTGGCTGTTTGGATAAAAATCAACCTGCACTTTTCCGCCGTAGAATTCCAAGCGGTTTTTTTCTGTTGCTGCCATACTATTTGGAATTGTCAGCATCATACTGCTCAATAATATCCTCAAGTTGTGCCATGGTCATTTGCTCAATGTCATGCTCAGCATCCAGCTCACGCTCTTGAGCCTCAGCAATCAGCTGTTGCTTTTTGGTCAGCTTTGGCACTGGCTTATCCTCAACCTTTTCCTCAGTATCAGCCTCAGGCGCTGGCTCAGGTTGTGCATCAGCTACTGGCGCAGCGGTTGCAGTGTTGAGCATTTTCTTGATGTATGCGTACTCAGGTTTTGCATATTTTCCAAATTTTCCAGTTCGATCCTTTGAAATGTATTTTGCATCAGCTGCATCCATTGCAATCACTCGCTTTTCCTCACCACCGTGTTGAATAATTTGCATATAGCCAACCACATCAACCATGTTCACCAGTTCCTGTGATAGCTTGGTGGCAATCATTGGCCGCCGCACAATCTGCTCATCATCTGTGCGCTCATCAACGTGTGCTACCAGCACCACATTCTTGCCAGTGTCTCGCAAGAATTTGATGAAATTGCGCATTTCCTTTTTGACTGATCCCCAACCTGCCATTGTCAGATCGCCATTGGCTTGGCGGTTTTTGTTGCCGCTGATGGTATCTGATTCCATGAGCTTATCCATCGCCTCACCAATTGGATCAACAATGATAGTCTCATAATTTTTGACAGAATCACGCAGCTGCCGCTTTTCATCTAGCGTTGGCCATGTTTTGAAAACTGCCACATCAACCTCAATACCTCTCTCACCAAAATACTTTGCACCGTTCTCAAAGTCCAGCAAAAGCGGCTTTGGAAATGATGCGGCAAAGGTTGTTTTTCCAACCCCACCTTGGCCATACACCATCATCATGAGTGTTGGCACTTTTGGATAATTTTTTGTGTTCTGAATTTCCATATAACTAATGGTTTATTTTACTAATTCGTTATCACGCATTTCATCAAAATCCATGTTTTCGTCAATGTACTTTGTGCAGCTGCAACGCACGCTTTGAATATCATCATGCTGGCCTGTGGTGTATTCACCTGCGCCATCACAGAATTCACAATTTGGATTTGGTTGCTTGCGCCGCACGTTTCCTTGATTTGTCATTTTTCTCAATGATTATTTGGTAACTCATTTAGTATAGCAAGTGTTGCTGAATATGCAAGCAACTGTTGCTGTGGATAATTATTTGCTCATCTTTGCAGTGAGTGCTTTCACACCAGCGGAAATAGTTGGATTGCTTTTGACAGCACGCAATTCTGCAATCACCTCACTGTATTTTCGCTCAAGCAACTGAGGATTGTTGGCAGCAAGTGACTCACGCACATATCCAGTGATGGCAGCCTGATGGTTTTTGTATTTTGATTTGAGTGGTGTCACCTCTTGCCAATCGTAGGCATCAAACCTGTGGCCATAATTCACACCAATGGCGGCGTGCCAGTCAGGCACAACTGCGCTGATTTGCGTACCACTCACTGAGCCTGATCTGAAAGCCGCTTTGCCGCCAGTCATGTGGCACGCAATTGCTTTGATCAACTCATCCTCATCAATCGGAATGAAATTGTTTTGATCGTACCCTAGCTGAATTTTATATTTGTATTGCATAGGCTACATGAATACAGGCACTTTTTTTGCAGCAGCGCCATTATGCTTTGAAACAACCTGATCACGCCAAGTGGCATATTGAGTCCACAACTGATTTGGTGTGGTGATCTTGGTGATGTACTCAGTTTTGTTTGTTTTCGGCAAAATGGTTTTCACGATATTCAACACGGCCTCAAAGCCATATTGCTCAATCAAATCATCACAGGCTTGGCGCTGCACTTTGTGGCCGTACATGCGTTTGCACGCAGGATTGATTTCAACAAATGCCTCAATGATCTCAGCGCCAAGTGGATTGTGTTTTGGTGTGGTTTCCTCAGCAGCTGTGCTGCTGGTAATATCTGTTGTACTCTCTTGTGTACTCTCTGTTATAGAAACGTCAGTTTCTAGCGTTTCAGAAAAGCGAGTTTCTAGCGTTTGGAAAAGTAAGTTTCTTACCTTTGGAAAAGCAACCCTATAGTGCAGCGTTGGTTTGCCATTTGCTTTCAGCACTTTGGTTTCCAATACACCCATTTTTTTGAGTTTTCCCCTTGCGTTGTCTTGCTGGTATCGTGACAGGCAGGTTTCATTTTCAATTTCATTTTTCGTTTTATAAATGAATCCATCTTTGCGGCTACCTTTGTCACTCCAATACATCAGTTGCTGCAAATAAATTGCCTCATTGATGCCACCTAGTACCTTTGCCAGTGCTGGATAAAAAGCCACAGGCCGCTTGAGAAAATCTTGCAAGTTATTCATGATCAATATATTTATTTTTTATAATTTCCAAATCACCATCATTCAACAAAAACCACTCACCCCTGTGGCGTTTGTGTTCAAAAAACTGATGCAAATCACTTTCAATCTGAATATAATCATCAACAGGAAATTCAAATACTACCTGAAAGCCGTTTGGATTTTCAGTGACATATTTTTTCTGCCTGCTTGCAATGTTTTTTGTGCGGCCAATTTTATAGTATATGCCCTGCCTGTACACATAGACAAAACCAGCAACTGGCTCTTTTTCAATTTTGAATTCTGAATCAACTAAATTTGATTCAACCTCATAATTTATTTGCGTGATCTCACTAGCTGGAATTTCCAATAATGATTCAAGCGCTTTGATGCATCTTTTTATTTTTTCCTCAGATGGAAACTGAGCGCCATTGAGTGAAATTTCCACATCGCCCTTTTCATCAAAGTGAAAAAATGGCGCTGATGGCAGCATTGAATATGACATTTCATTGTATTTAGTTACTAACAATCAAGCCTATAGACTGATTGTGTGCAATTAGTTACAATGAATCAGTCTTGCGGGCAGCTTGATAAATCAATCATACCAGTTTCATTTGAAACTGGTATTTTTGTTATGTTGATAACGTGTGCAAAACTCAAAAAAATACCAGCGCAGGGGAGTGCGCTGGCTTTTATTTCACAGCAAATCTGATGCTGCTGGCGGTAGCGGCAAATCAAGCTGCTGCCATGTGAGGCTCTTGAGCCAAATACGCACCTGCATTTTCGCAGGTTTGTTTTGGTGGCGGCGCTTTTTGCGCTTGGCCAATTGGCCTTTGGTCAATGAGTGCTTTGGTTTGTGTGCCATTGGATCACATCCTTTCTGTTGGTGAACGTCTACTTTTATTCTACCAAACAAAATCACACCAGTTCGCAGTGGTGTGATTTCGCCCAATCGCTCAAAATCCTGAGCATAGCAACGTCTTGCCTGTAAAAAAGATTGTGAGTGGTGACAGTGATTGCGTAGCAGGGCAATCTCACTCACAGATCAATTATACATCACCAGTGAATCAAAACGGTTGCTGATTCTCTATGCACCTCAAAAGGGCAATCCATATCTTTGTCACAGCTGATGTCAAAGCGATTATCAAAGCGTGGGTGAGTTCGATCCATGCACTCATAACTTTTGCCGCCAATTGTCACCCACGTGTGCAGCGGAATTCTGCGTGGGCATGAGGTTGCATCAGTGCGGCCACAAATGTTTCCACCAGCTGCAATGCAAGGTGTTGAATCAGTCTGAGCCTCCAAGCTATTGAACCCTGTTATTTTTGCAATCACTGTTTCAACAAAATCTGAAATTGGCACAGGGGACTGAGGCGGCTCAAATTGAGCTGTGCTGGTAGCAATCGGCTCAGGCTCATCAATTATCACATCAGGCTCAAACGCCTCAGGCTGCTCATCCTGTGTTGCCACAGGTGATGTGAGTGAGGTGGCTATGTGTGGAATCATCAGTGCTGCGATAATGGCAGCAACTGTTGCTAGTTTGTATTTCATAATTGCAATTATTGCAGGTGGTGTTGGCAGTGCCAGCACCTCAATCATTCTCATTTTGTTGCCTCATCATTATACCCTAGCGCTACCCCCTACCCCACCGCTGTGTGTATCAAATTTTGCATTTTAGATCTGATTCTCAGTACCTCGGCAGGGCAGGGGAGTGCAAAAAGCGTTGTATAAAGCCATATATTCAACCAGCGTAAACAAGCGCAAATCAGCGCAAAAAATATCAGGGGAGTGGTTGTGTGCATAAAATCTCGGATAGACTAGACAGCAAAACAGCGCTCACATTGCTGTGTGCGCTGCCCTGCTGATTGAGTAAACAACCATTGAGAAGCCAATTGCTTGGCCTCAACAGTATACCCTATTTTGCTGCTTTCTTTGCAGTCTTTTTTGCCACAACTTTCTTTGGCTCATCAGCCTCATCAGCTGTTGTTTCAGTTTCCTCAACTGGCTCAGCAACACCTTTGTTGCCCTCAGCAATCTTGATTCCACCAACTGTGTTTTTGTCCATGCCAGTGAGTTTCTTGTACTCAGTAGCAGTGACTGTTTTCCCTACCATCGCTGCATCAACGCCATAGGTTGTTACATCCTCAGCGCTGATAGTTGTATAATTTTCTGTTGCCATAAAATTTATTTAGCCATTGATTTGTAAATCCTCACGTATGACTGGCTGAGCCACAAATGATTCTGATTTCTTTGGATTGTTGCGGCTGGCAAAATTGCCAAAAAAGTCATTGACATAATTTGAGCCACGGCCAATCACCAGCCCTGTGATCACTACCCCTGCAAACGGTACAGGTGAGGTGATCCCAAATACTACATTCAACCCGTCAAGATTGAATACCGCTGCCACAATAATACCAGCAGCAAGTGCTATGTATTTGAGGTACGGTTGTGATTTTGCATTGCCATTGTCAAAGATGTATTCAATCAACCCCTCAACAAAGACAGCAAACATGAATATAATTGCAATTATTTCCATAGTCTAATTTTTATCTAGTAATGCACGCCGCTGCAACTCAGCAATGATGCCAAGCACCAGTTGCATCAGCACAGCGGTATCAAATGCCTCAAACGTATTTGCAGGCAACTGAGGCGCTGGCTGTGGCGCATGAATTGGCACAGCAGGCGGCAACTCAGGTGATGGCTCACGATCACCTGCAAGGCCATCAAGCACTTGCAGGCGGTAATTCAACACCTCTTTTGGTTTCACAGTGTAAGTCTCACAGTGGGCAAATACATTGGCAGCTGTATACATCACGCCTGTGTGCTGGCCAATGTATTTCAGCAGGCCAATTCCAGCAGCTGCCTGCGCTGGTGTGAGGCTTTGGTGGCCATTTCTAGCAAACGCAATACCAATACTTTGTTTGTTTGGATTGATTGCACCAAAGAATTCAACGGCTCTTTGAGTCATGAGACTATTCCCAGCACCATCCTTGGTTACACCAGCGTGCCATGAGGATTTTCCAAATGGTACAAGCTGGTATATTTTGCCATCAGCGGCCACAATGAAATGGTATGAAAGCTCAATCTGATCCAACCAAGCCCACGATCCCAATCCTGAATCATCACCAAGCGTAGTGTGTAAGATGATTGATTTTGGTGTATTGCCCTCCCACCATTGCGGCACACCATCAGTGTATTTATCATCAAGCAACTTTTGCTCAATGTTGAGGCCATAATCACGCACAGGAATTGGCTCACGTGTATCAATCTCAGGCAATCGCCCCCACGGCATACTGCGCCAGCCAAGCACTGGTGTTGGTGTGCGCTGCCATCGCTTTGGTTTGTCTTTGCGCTCTTGCGCTTTGGTCAGCAATTTTGCGTATCCATAAAAGTGGTAATGAGTCCACGCAAAAGCTGATGTGCCTTTGCCACCCATATCAAACAAATCAGCAAAGCCGTGAGTCCCCTCATGCCATGTGCCAATGGTTGCCTCAGCCATTTCACTCACAGGTGATTCATAGCGCTGGCTGTTTTGGTATCGTGAGCGCTCACCCCAGCGGCCATAGGATATAACTTGGCCACCAACCAACCGTGACTGGCCATACAGTGTTGGCCTGATGCCAGCCTTTTTCCATTCAAAGTCATTGAGGTCAAGGTGTACCCAATGATAATTCAGTTTGTTGATGTATTCCTTGAGCCATTTTTCATCAATATCAGCATCACTCTCAAGCACTAGCTCATCAAGAATATCCTCAAATTGCGCAAACTCAGTTTCCACACGCAACTGATTTGGAATTGCACACGCCTCAGATACTGCCATTTGCTCATCAAGCAAAGTTTGGTTGATCTCATGTGGTGTGATAACTAGCCGCTTGAGTGTTTTCATATTTTTATTATAGCATCAGTTGCTGATCTACCACTGCGCATCTCTGTTGGAAACAATAAATCCACCACTCTTTATTTCCTGAATCTTGCAACTTGCACCCTCAACATCAGCCAATGCTGGCGGGCAAATTTGCTGCTCACTCAAAATAAAACATGCCGCACTTGATACACGTGGCAACCGCACCGTTGGCTCAGTGAAATACCAGTCACTCACATTTTCAGTTACCTCAGGCACGTTCACATATCGTGATGATTCTGATTCATAAATATACGCAAATGTGCCATCAGCGTTGGCATCGCAAAACAAAATATCATTCCAATGCACAAACGCTGATTCCTTTCTCACTGTGTATGATGTGAGCGCAATATCCTCAAAAGAATCAAAGATTGCTTTTTGCGGCATGATGGCAGTGTATTCGATATAGTCACTGGCAGGCTTTGCGATCTCAGCCAAAATCAACTCTTGCTCAACCAACTCAGCCATTGCCATTTCATTTGCCTCAACACGATCCTCCCAATAATCAACGGTATACACAACGCCAAACACCAAAAAGTACATGAATAAAGTGCCAAGCGCTCTATCCACAGTGATCCAATTCAGTATTTTTTTATTCAGTATTTTTTTCATAATTATTTTTTACCATTGTTGCGCCACACCTCAATAATGGCTGAAAGGTCAAAACCCATCACAACCACAGGTATACCAACAATCCAAATTGGAAATTCACCAACCAAGGTGTACACCAATACTAAAAAAATCACCAGAATGAATCCCAGTATAAACCTCAAACTAATTGGCTCTTCGTTACTGCTTGACATAGGTGTGAATTTTTATTGCAACAATGGTTGTTATCACACCCAAAGCATAAGAAAATAATATAATGAATCCAAGCTCAGGTGAAAATGGAATCAGTGAAAGGCCAGTGCTGGTTGCTATGGCGGTTTTTTTAGTCAGAACAATAGTTGGAAGCATATCTTTATTATACATGATGGATTATTTACATATCCAATAAAATGTATTTAGGGCTTGCGTAAGTGGTATCACCGCCAATGCTTACTGTGTCACCAGCTTTCACAAATAATGAATAACCAACAGCAACATAGTTTCCACCTGTACCATAAATAGTATTACCATTTATTGTGACTGAGGCACGTTGCCTTGAGCCTGCAAAAGCGATTGCAGCAACGGCTGTTGTTGGTGAGTAAGAAAGCCAATCACCACAAGGCGCACCATTCTTTGGCCTGTATATTTCAGTTGCGCTCATTGCCCTGCCAACAATACGCTTGATTGTGCCTGCACTGCTTGAAAACTCACCATTAGTATCAGAAAGGTACATGGTTGTATTTTTAGTCATTCCACTCCAGTCAATAATGTGGTTTGTATCAACATAAATATCACCATCTAGCACACCAGCACTCACAGCAATACCAATAAAATTTATCCTTTTATCAAGCGCAGCGCCTGATGCTTTGAAAATTTTGCTTGTTGAATAATCAAAAGCAACTGCATCACCAGCCGCAATTGTTTCACCACAGGTATAAAGTGGTGTGAAATTTGCTGCTTTGATTCTGTTGCCTGTCTTGATCATGATGGCGTGATGGTTATTGTGTATTTAATTATAACATCCTCATTGGTTGATTTTTCAAAGCCATCAGGCGCATTTATCAACACACGTGTGAAAATGTTTGTTTCCTGAGTGAATACACCAAATTCATGGTATGTGCCATCAGGCAGCTCAGCATCACTGGCAAAAAATTCAAGCACAATATCTGTGACTCCAACTGTTGAATTGATGCGGCTTATTGTAGCCACAGGCGTGGCAAGGTCAGTCTCAGCGCCTGTAACAGCCGCTGTGCCAGTACCAAACTTTGCTTTTGACAAATCAATACTGAGCGCCGTATTGCCGCCAAATTGGCGCATCACTAAATTCACACCAAAGCCATTGGCTGCCACAATTTTATTCTTTTGCTCATGCACTCTTTTCAGGCGGCCAGTCTCTGAATCACGCACCTCAAATCGCACGCTGCCACTAATAAAAGCATTGTCAGGATGATCTTGAATTGTCATGTGTTGAGTGATCATGATTTGATTTTCTTATCCTCTTTGAATTTTGGCAGCTCTTTTTTGGCCACATCGTATTGAGTCAGCAAGGTTTCAAGCTGCTCATTTCGATTCTGCAATTTGAGTATATTTTTGTTGTTTTTCTCAATTTCCTCAGCAAACACTTTTGGATCAATCTTGCGGCGCTGCATTTTTTCAGCAGTCTCAACCACAATCAAATCACCGTTGGCAGGATCAATCTGAGTATCCCACTTTTCCAGTGATGAGCTTTTCTCAATCTTTGTTTTATTGCTGATTCTTTTCATATTGTTGATTCCATTATACATCAGCCAAATGTGGCAGCGCCGTATGTTGCTGTGTTACCAACCAAATCGCCATCAGGATTATCATATACATACAGGTTTGATTGCGCAGTGATGCTGGTGATCTCATCACTAATGGTGGCACTGTCTGAGTACTGCAAATATGTGAGCAAGGTTGTTTGCTCACCCTCACTCAATTCCTCATCAAGCAGCAAGCGTTGCAGCAGGTCAACAATGCCCACTGTTTTGAGTGTGGCCAAATCAACTTGCCAAATATAATTATCAGGTGAGCGCATAACAAATTGAACCTTTTGAATCAAAAAGCCCTCAGCCAAATCACGCAGCACGCTATTGATGTTGATGATTTGCCCTGAGCGCAATCCTGATGTTGTGGTGTCAAAATTGGCCTCATTGATTGTGGCGCTGTATGCATCCAACTCAGCCAAAGCACGATCCACCGCCTCATCACGTGATTTGATTGTTTTGTCTACAATCTCAAACTCAAATTTTCCATACTCACCAATTGAGACTGGTGATGGCACGTTCACCAAAATAGGAAACAGGGGAATTCCTGTGATGTTGATTTCCTCACCACCAGTCATTTCATTTCCAGCAGTGAATTTGATGTATTTTTCATTGAAATTCCACAATACCTCATAGCTGGCAGGGTCACTCAAATAGTCAGTACCAGCTGTTTGCAGATCATCATCAACCTCAATATCAGGCAAATTTGCAAATTTGTTTGCCAAAGGGAATTCAGATTGCCCTGCATCAGCAACATATGTTTCAGTGCGTTCCTCACCCTCAGCCTCACCACCTTGCACAAAAATACTGTTGCGGATTTGTGAAATGTCTCTATTCACCTCAAGTGATTCAAAAACATAGTTGGCGCTGGTATCACTCAAGTTGAATGGCGCTGCTTTGGCATTTTTATTGAAAAAATGAATGTCTTTGTTGTAGTCAACATACCATGAGTAATTGAGCAGCTTGGCTATTTTTTGCAATGCTTGACTCATGGTGATGCGGTTGAAAGCCACTGATGCCAGCACCTTTGGCGCACTCACGCCGCTCACAGTAAAGCCTGAGGCGTATGTGGTCACTAAATCAGCAATCACATCCTCAGCAGCAGTATCCTCATAACGCTCAACAATGAGCATCCTGTCCAGCTCATGCACGTAGTCAGCGCAGCGCACATCATATTGCACTGTTGTGTGTCCAATCACCTTTTCTTGAATAGCAATGATTGTGCCACCAAAAATTCGATCACCATCCAATGTGGCAATCACCTCTTGATTCACTAACGGCTTGAGGCCACCAACAGCAGTGCGCTCAATAGTAAACTGGCAAATGTCAGTGCGGTTGTTGATTTGGTCAGTGATGCGCAGTGAGCCTTTTTTGATTTCATCCTTGGCCTCAACTGCATTGATGGTGATGGAAAATGCCATGATTATATTCTGATATTATCCTGCACTAGTCTCACGATTCGATCACCAACACGCTCAGCCATATCATCCTCATCAGCAAACATATTGCCATTGATGTTGACGATCACGCTTGAGCCACCAAAGCCAGCAAGGCGGCTATTTGGCACAATGCGGCCAGCTGTGCTTGGCATAAACATTTCAGCGCCATTCTCACCAACCATATACGGCTGGCCACTGGATACAGCGCCCCCTGAGGCACGCCCACCAATCACATCCTTGCCTTTGTCTACAACTTTATTGAAAGCGTCTTTGATGGCTGAGGCAGCCTTTTTGGCCGCATCAGTGATCTTTGTGAGCATATCAAGCATTGGCTGCACTTTCTCTTGAATAAAATCAACAGCGCCAGCAATACCCTCTTTGGCTGAATCAAATGCTTGGCGCACATGATCCCACGCACCAGCAGCAATGTTTGCCACCCCTTGAAATACCTCACTAGCTTTGCTCAGAAACGCCTGCAAATATCCTTTCATGGTATCAAGGATGCCACCAATTGATTCTTTGATGCCATTCCAAATTTCCACAAATGCATCACGCATCATGCCCAATTTGGTTTGCCACTCAGGAAAAAATGCATCAAGTATCAGCGCAATCAATCCCACAATAAAATACATGGCAGTTTCAATCACTGTTTTGATGGTTTCAAAAATGCCAGTGATGTATGAAACATACCAATCAAAAGCCGCACCAATAGCTGTGCCAATTGATTCAAGTACACCGCCAATTGTTTCTTTGATAGCGCCCCACACCTCAGCGGCTTTTTCTTTTATAAAATCCCAATTTTTTATGACTATGTATACAGCAGCTGCAAGGGCAGTGAGCGCCACCACAATCAAAGTAATAGGTGAAAACAGCACAGCAAAGCCTGTGATGATTGCAGGCAGTGCAAGGCCTAGCAGCCCCACCACAGTCACCACAGCAGCCAAGGCAGCCGCTACACCCATCAAGGTGGCAAACAGCTGTGGATTTTCACTGGCAAACTCACTGATCTTTTCAATAATTGGTGTGAGTGCTTGTACCAATGCCTCAAGTGCTGGCAGTAGCGCCTCACCAATGGTTGAGCGCATATCTGCAAATTGAGCGCCAAGCGCCTGCAACTTTTCAGCTGAGGTGGTAGTTACTCCACCCATTTTCTCAATCTCAGCCTGCCCTTGCTCAATCACGATATTGAAAAGTGCTTGCTTTTGCTCAGCCTCAGTCAACTCATCAACAGCTTTTCCAATCTGTGCCGCATACTGCTCTTGAGCTTTGGCAGCTGTGGTGGTGATTCCAAGGTTATCCAAAATCATCACTGAGCCACGCCCAATACCTGTTGAAAGGTCATTGAACGCTTGCTCAACAGAAAGCCCCATGATCTGTGCCTTATTCCTTGCCACCTCCATGAGCGCAGTAAAATCCTCAGTGTTGTTGGCAACACCAAGCGCCATAGCTTTGTTGGCTGTGAGCATCAAATCAGTTTCAGAAATAGTACCGCCTGATGCACGCTTGAGTGCCTCAACAATTTCATCAGCATCAGCACCAATGCTCTCAGTCATTCTTTGGAATCCTAGTGCAACAGCCTGAGACTGCGCACCCTCTTGGCCAAACTTTATGAAAGCAGTACCAATAGCACCAAGCGCAACCGCACCAGTTGCGGCCATGCGCCTGAATGTAGGCTCAAAATTCTCAAGGCTTTTCTTGAGGTTTTTTTCCTGTTTGTTGATTGTCTCAAACTGAGTACCAAGCTGCTTGAAAGCAGCGCTGGCTTTGTTTTGAGCATCAATGATGATTTTGAGTGTTTGTGTTGCTGCTGCCATAAATACTTTTTATTTGCCTCTTGAGGCGGTTTTGGCACGCTTGGCACGGTCATTCAATTCATCAACTAATGCTTTGATAAACCATGCAGGTTGTGCCATGTAGGTGTGGAAACTCCACTGCATTTCCAAGCACAAATCAACTATGATTTGGTAGTCTCGGAATTTTTTTTTGCATCAATGCCATTGATGGCTTGCGTGATTTCAGCAAAATCTGAGTCAGGCAATTCCATCATGGTTTCCATCAGGTTTTCGGTTGAGCCGTTGATACTCACAACATATACCTCAGCTTGCTTGTTTTGCATTTCTACAGCAGCAGCTGGATCAATGTTGCTCATACCAGTATTTGCACCCTCACGCTGCGCAGATTGTGAAAGGTCAAATTTCATCTTGCTGAATACAACCGCTTGCACCTGTTGTTGCTCACGTGCTGTGATCCAGTCTTTGATCACCACTTTGGCTTTCACCAGTGATGTTTCAATTTCTCTTGTTGGTGTTTCAATCATATATTCTCAATAGTTAGTATGCTGATTCCTCATTTGTCACAACCACATCAATCTGCTTACCAGCAGCATCATCGTAGTGTGCAACAAATTCTAGTGACTCACTTGCAATATCATCAATTGGCCGTGATTCATCGTAGCCCTCAAGTGTCACCTTTGGCAAAGTGATCACAATCTTTGGTGTTGATGATGCACCAATTGTTTCAGCAGTGTTTTCAATAGTGATTTCCATTGCTTTGGCACTGCCAGCTTTGAACCAATCGTAGTATTCTTTTGCACTGTATTCCAGCTGCAATGATCCATTCACATCAACCATCAGTGCAATGATGTCATTTGGTGTGAGTGATCCAAGGCACTGCTTGACACGTGCGCCGTTGGCAATGTTGAGGCTCAATTCAGTAAGACAAATTGCCTCAGCTGCACCAAGGCCAGCCACATTGGCAGCAATTTTCACACTCACACCTTGGCGTGGAAATACGTGATCATCACTAGCAAATGCTGGTGTATAGTCAGCCACCTCATTTTCTTGTTTTCCTAGCAGTCCAGCGGTTGCAAAAACTAATTCACTTGGTTGTGCTGTGAGTTGCAAGCTAGTCGCAACCAATAGCGGAATTTGATAGTGCTGCTCAGCGCCTCTTGCGATTGCAGCAGTTAGTGCAGGCGCACGTGGCTCATCCACATCAATGGTGAATGTGTGATCGTACACGCCTGAGTCACCACCTTTCTCAGCTGATGCAACTGAGCCAAGCAATGAAAGCAAGAAATATCCAATTGTGCCGTTTCGCACATTGAATTCAAAATCACCCTCAACACGTTGTGCAGTGATGATTGAATCTTGAGAATTGGCACGTGTGCCTTTTGTTTCTTTGATCAACTGCTTTTCAAGCATTGTTTTCAAAGATGTTGGCACTCGCCCTCGCAGCCAGTGTGTAGGCGCAACAGCTGTGCCTCTTGTTGTTTCTTTTCCAACTCCAAGCTGGATGTTTTCACCTAAAAGTACAGGCATAATAATTATTTTTTATTGCTAAGTTTTTTGGTGGCCTGCTCAAGCGTTTCAGCCTCAACAGTTACACCTTGGCCAGTAAAATGCCATTTGCGCAGCGTTTTTGTTGGCTCAACTGTTTTCCCAGCCGCACGCTTTGATGAGCGTGATTTGGTACTCACACCTGATTGCTTGATTTGTTTGTTTTCGTATCCATCAATCATTGTCATAATTATATCACACGGTTAGTCTAGCAATTTTCATGCACCATACATTGCACAGTCACCTCACCAACAATGTATACCCCCTCATCACCTGCCTCAATAGTCACCAAAGATGATGGCACAGGCATTGTGATAAGCGCTGCTGGCTGCAATACACTGCGCACATTGAATAGCGCAATGAGCTGATCCATCACATCCTCAGTGGCTTTGACAGCCGCCTCATACTCATCATTATTCTTGAAAAGATTGTATGTGAAAATGCTGAAACTGTATGTGCGTTTGTTACTGTCAGTGCTTTGGTAGTCGTTACTGTTCACACTATTTGCCACTGCAATTGCAGGAAATGAATCAAACTTGGTGTGAGCATAATTGATTTGGCTCACTAAATCAGTGATTGCTGTGGTGGCCGCTAGTTTGTCCACAATGGCCTGATGAATAGTGCGATAACTCATGCCTAAATCATACCACGCTCACGCATCAATTTGGTTTTCAACTCTTGCCTCACAGCCTGCTGGATTGCATTGAAAGCTGGATCAGTGGCACGGCGCAGCGCACGATCCATGAATGGATTGCCTTTGACATACGGCTTTTTGAGACTCTTGCCAAGCGCAGGCACATAGCGGCCAACGGTTTGTGCGTGTCCCTCATGCACCCAAAATCCATATTCTGAGCCAACATACACCTCACCACGTGTTTTGCTGAGCGTGCGGTATTTGATTGACTGCTGCAATTTTCCTTTGTCAACAGGCGCTTCCGCCATTGCGTAGCTTTGCACAATGCGCAGCGCTGATTCAATACCACCTTTGATTCCATTCTCTATGATGTCAGGCGCACTGGCGTACCGCACAGCGATTTTGTCACCATCCACCACCTGCACTTTTATATCCATATATTATGTTTGATCAAAAATTCGGATAATTGCCTCAACGTGATCTTGGCTGGCTGAAAATCCAAGGCTGTATTTTTCCACTCCAATCACTTTGTATTCATCAGAATCAACTAAAATCCTGTCACCCTCTTGCAAGTCAGTGATGCCACAAAACATCTGATAATCTTTGCCAAGAATATACTCAGTATTTTCAACAAAAGATGCATCCAGTGGCTGGATGTGTACTGGTACATCAGTAGCAATATCACTCAGGCCTTTCTTTGCGCCTGTGGTAGTAGCAAACCGCTTGATGGTCACTGTTTTGTTGTAAAAATCTGCAATAGCCATATTTAGAATGAAAAGCGCCTGTGGCTGCGTATGATGTGCATTGCACGCTCATAATCATTCCACCCCTTTTCAGTAGCGTATGACACAGAATAGCGGCCAATGGTTTCAGATTGCACCTTGCGGCCTTTGGCTTGGCCATGATTCACAACACCAGCTGTGAGGATTGTGGCAGCCAACGTGAGGTCAGCAGGCAACGCACCATCAGCATACTGGCCAAATTTTCCAGTGATCACCACATTTTGGCGGCCACGTAAAAAGTTTTTATTTTCCAAAACAATGCGTGACTTTGGCGCAGTGTTTGCAGGGTACAAATAATAATCATCAGAATCAATAGTGATGCCATCAACCACAACACTGGTGATGCTTTGGATGTCGGCCACGCTCAACTGAGTGCCACCAATACCATCAAATTTGTACGCAACATCATCAGCGCCTGCCATCAGTGTGCGATTTGCAAGTGAATCCATGTACAAACTAATTGCCTCAATCCATTGCTCAACCTCAGGCTCAAAAGCATCATCAATTTCAATGAGCAAATAGCTTTCTATATTTTCAACTGTTGTGTATTGCTTGGCCATATATCGTTTTTATTATAGCATCACTCAGGATAACTTTGTCATTATGAATTGCAGCCGTGCTGGAATTGAGTTTGATGTGTATGTACCATCAGTATCACCAATTTTATTCACAATTTCAATATAATCACCATCAACCAAATCAATCTCAGTATCAAAATTATTTGAGGCATCACCGTATGCTGAACCACGTGAATAATTGATTGAAATGCCTTTGAAAACATCAGATCCATTTTTGCGCAAAAACACTTGGTATGAGGTACGTGCTGAGCCGCCTTGAGTACGTGAAAGTGTTGCCTGCACTCTATAGCGGCCATCAGCGTTCACTGTGATCCTTTCGTTATTTACAGTTGTGCTGTGGCTGAAATTACCTGTACCAGCATCTGAAACAGCAGCATCCCAAGCCGCCACTGTTTCAGTAAGATTTGAACCACCAAAGTTTTGTGGTGTTGCTTGAGCAACCTCAATATAATCATATACACCACCGCCTCCACCAGCCAAAGCTGCAATGGCTTGCTTGATGCGTTGTGCAGTCCAGCGGCGCACTGTGGTTGCATCACCTGCCTCAGCCTCAGCTTGGCTCACCACGCTCACCCTTGAATTGTACGCAGTCTCAATCTCAGTGGCTGTTTGATCAGCAGTGGCATCAGCCTCAACATCATCCAGTTTTGATTTGTCAGCAGCGCTCATGAATCCAGCCGCACCTGTGGATGCATTTGAGTGTGAGTGAGCAGCCGCTGCCTTGGCATCAAGCGCCGCTTGCAGGCCTGAGGTATCGCCAATGGCGTGTGAGTGTACTGAGTCAGCCTTGCCATCCAAAGCTGCCTGCAATCCTGAAATTGAGCCAATGCTGAGCGCATCCAGTGTACTTTTATTAAGCTCTATAAAATCAACAATTTCCTGCAATGTATCCAAATTGGTTTCATCACTACTGAGCAGCGTGTTGATGTTATCAATCAGCCCTTTTAATATGCGCCCTTGGTTTGCAGATAATGGCTTGGCCGCATCACTGCTGGTGAGCGTGTCATTTACATCAGCCGCAACTAATTGTAGCGCATCAATCACATTTGAAAGCCCAACCTGATCCTTGGTGACTGAGTGTGGATTGTTTGATTCACTCACGTGGCTGGCTGCTGCCTTTGAATCAATAGCACTTTGCACAGTCGCAAATTTGTCACGCAGTGCATTTTTAGTTGGTACAGTCAGGTTGCCATTCCAATCAGCATCATCAAACGCATCATCAGCAATCGTGATGTTTCCAACCACACCAAGGTTGCGTGCCACGCTCAGATCACGCCTATAAAATCCATCACCATTGCCATCAATTTTCCAATCAGGCGCTGCTGGATTGTTTGAAATGTGAATCCTCACATCATCTGGTGATCCCTCATAATAGGAAATACCATAATTTGGATACTGCTCAGTGATTGTCCAAATCTTATTGCGGCCACCTACATTGTACGCATCCAGCACAAATCCAAAATCCTTATCCAGCTTGATGTAATTGTTTGAAAAGTATGGCTGGCCAGTGAATGTTTTTTTGCCTGCAATAGTCTCGTCACCTGATTTGTGTACCACATTGGCATCAGCAGCTTTGCTATCTAGCGCATTTTGCAGGCCAGCAATTGATGCAATACTCAATGCATCAAGTGTTGATTTGTTGGTTTCGATAAAATCAACCACCTCTTGTAATGAGTCAAGCGTATTCTCATCTGAGCTGAGCAGGGTATTTATATTGTCAATCAATCCTTTGAGTACACGCCCCTGATTCGCTGAAAGCGGCTTTGAGGCGCTGCTTGAGGTCAGTACATCCTCAACATCAGCAGCCACCAGCTGCAATGTGTTGATCACGTTAGTGAGGCCAATTTGTGCCTTTGAAACACCATGAGGATTGCTTGTATTTGCCCTGTGAGCAGTGTTTGATGCCACATTGGTATTTGCGGCCACCTCATCATCAAAATCACTCACATCAGCGGCTGTGTGGCCATGCACTGCCAATGCTTTGGCATTGAGTGCTGCTTGCAATCCTGCAATGTTTGGAATCGCCAAAGCATCCAAAGTTGTTTTGTTGGCTTTGATGAATGTGACAATTTCCTGCAACTCATCCAGCGTTGTATCATCACTGGCCAATAATGAATTGATGCTGCTCATCCATGTTGTGATTTCTTTGAGCAGGTTTGCTTTGCTGATCTGGCTAGTTGCGCCACCAACAACCACTGGCAGTAGTGATGCATCAGCGGCGGTTGTTACGGCAGGCAATTGTGTAATTTTTTTACTCATATACTAGAAATTCACCTGATTCAGTCAGCATCTGCTCACTATCCTCAGCCAATAAATATTTACCTTTGGTCACATACTTTGAGTATGGTGAGTCAATTTTCTGTGACATTGTAGGCGCTGGCCATAGTTTCCCTGATTGCTTTGTCAGCACTGATGGCAGGACAGTGTACACGCCTGTTTTCTTTTGGAATTGAGGCAATGGCATTGCACTTATTATACACCAAAGAGAAAAGCCACCCTGCACAGGTGGCCTTTTTCTAATCTCGGTCAGCTAGTGACTAGCTTGCTGCGCCGTTTGTGAGTGATGTGATCGCAGTTGGTAGCGCA
>Ga0306872_100132_pt1 | contig 32780 bp, 34 predicted proteins | sample AntRauMeHopE1498_FD_190455 | JGI IMG/M metagenome (GOLD analysis project Ga0306872, IMG submission 190455) | Saline lake microbial communities from Rauer Islands, Antarctica - Metagenome Hop E1 #498 (v2) (version 2) | ecosystem: Environmental > Aquatic > Non-marine Saline and Alkaline > Saline ...
AGCGTAACCTTTGACCGTTTCGATCAGGTTTGGGATCAAGTCATAGCGACGCTTGAGCTGGACATCAATATCAGCCCAAGCTTCCTTTCCACGCTGAGTCAGCCGCACAAACATGTTGTACAAATAAATGCCGTACAACGCCGCCAGTACCGCTACTACAATCAAAACCACCACTCCAATTCCTAATCCAAACATAATCAAACATTATTTTTTAATTACATTAATTATATAATAGATCACTGTAAACATAAAGCGCTAGCCAGAGCTAGCGCTTTTATTGTTGTTACTACCAAACGTAACGAGTGAAAAGAAAACGCCGTCAGGCATTTTCTTTTCCGAGTGCAGTGCAGGGAGCAGGAATCAAAAGTGCCAGCGACTGCTGGCACTTTTGATTCCTACATCATCCCACCCATTCCCCCGCCCATACCACCCATACCGGACATGTCTGGCATTCCGCCACCTCCTTCTTCCGGAGCATCTGCAATCGCGGCTTCGGTCGTGAGCAGGATTGCAGCCGCTGATACCGCGTGCTGGACGCTTGATCGTTCTACTTTGACTGGATCGATGATTCCGGCTTTAATCATGTCGTCGACCATTTCACCTTTAGCAGCGTCGTAGCCGGCGTTACCACCCGCTTCTTTCACTTTCTGCACCACCACCGCTCCGTCTAGAATCCCCGTGTTGTCAGCGATTTGTTTGAGTGGGGCTTCGAGCGCCTTGAGTACGATACTGTACCCAATCAACTGTTCACGGGTCAGACCTTTTTTCTTCTCCATATCTTTCTCCACCATCGCAGCCGCTCGGGTCAGTGAGGTTCCCCCACCTGGCACGATTCCTTCTTCGATGGCGGCTCGCGTGGCGTTAACCGCGTCTTCGATCTTCAATTTCAGATACTTCATCTCGGTTTCGGTCGCTGCTCCTACCCGGATCACGGCCACTCCGCCAGCTAGCTTAGCAATTCGTTCACCCAGCTTTTCCTTATCAAACTTACTTGAAGCTTGTTCGAGTTGTGTTTTAAGCGTCTTGACCCGTTCTTCGATATCAGCTTTTTTCCCTGCTCCACCAACAATAGTAGTGTTTTCCTTGGTCGACACCACCCGATCTGCTTTACCGAGTTGTGCCAACTCGATAGTTTCAAGTTTCAACCCGAGGTCGTCTGAGATCACCTGTGCCCCAATCGTGATTGCGATGTCAGCCAGGATTTCTTTCTTGCGATCGCCGTACCCTGGGGCTTTGACTGCTAATACGCTAAATCCGCCTTTAAGTTTGTTGACCACGAGTGTCGCGAGCGCTTCACCCTCGACGTCGTCAGCGATAATCACCAACTCTTTCTTGCCAGTTGCTGCGACTTTCTCCAGCAGCGGCAGGATTTCTTGCACAGAGGCGATTTTCTTGTCGGTCACGAGTACGTGAGCATCTTTGTATTCTGACTCCATCCGTTCACCGTTGGTAACCATATATGGAGAGATGTACCCTTTGTCGAACTGCATCCCCTCGGTGAACTCGGTTTCAATCCCAAATGACTGTGACTCTTCCACCGTCACCACGCCGTCTTTGCCGACTTTGTCGATAGTCTCGGCGATTTTCTCACCTAGTTCTGCGCTCTCGGCAGAAATAGTCGCAACTTGCTTGATTTCCTCCACGTTTGAAATCTTGGTGGCCATTTTTTTGAGCGCTTCTACCACGTCGATTGACGCGTGCTCCATCCCAGACCGAACCGCCATGGCGTTGATTCCCATGGTTGTCTGACGCAAGCCTTCATGCACGAGCGCTTGGGTCAGGACGGTTGCAGTCGTGGTTCCGTCTCCAGCGAGGTCATTGGTCTTACTGGCAACTTCCTTGATGATCTCCGCTCCCATGTTTTCGAATTTGTCAGTGAGGGTGATGTCTTTGGCGATGCTCACCCCGTCGTTTGTGATCATTGGTCCACCATAGCCTTTATCAAGAATCACATTGCGTCCGCGGGGACCAAGCGTCACTTTGACAGCATCAGCTACCGTATCAACCCCTTTCTTAAGCTTCTTTTTGAGATCTTCTCCAAATAGTACTTCTTTAGCCATATCTATTTTGCTTTACTTAGAATTCCTAAAATACTCGTTTCAGACACGATGTAGTACTCATTTCCATCAAACTTTAGTTCATCAAAACCGTATTTTGAAAACACCACACGGTCACCGGTCTTCACATCCATCGCAATGCGCGCATCGCCGTCTTCGTTCCATTTTCCGGGCCCAGCAGCGATCACGATTCCCTGCTCTGGTTTTTCTTTCTTGGCGGTATCAGGAATGATAATACCTGAGGCTGATACAGTTCCAAGTTCAGCGTCGGTCAGGGGACGGACGATAACGCGGTCTCCTAATGGTGTGATCGGACTTTTTTCTGACATAGATCTATAGGTATAAATTATAAAATTAAACGATTGGTACCAGTTGCGACTGCAAAAACCGTCGAACTACCTCCGTCGCGTCCACAGTATATAACAGGTGGCAGCGTTTGCAATTTTTTAGTAACAAGGCACAATTGAAACACCAATTCCGAAATCAGCATAGAGGATAACTCGCGAGCGTCGCAAGATTCAGTTAGCACTGATAGCGGCAGTTGCTGGTGTGACGTTTACTTTACATCAGGAGTAGGCTTTGGTATTGGCCGTCAGCTCACGCTGGCGGCCTTTCTGTATGTAGTGGTGCAATGTTCAGGCGGGAGATGGGTGTTGCAACAGTACGGGCGAGCTTTTCGGTTACTCGCTCGACTCGCATCCGCTCCCTGACCGAGCAAACCAAACACTCGCTGTGGTGGTTTTAGTACTAGGTAATGCAATAGGGCGAATGCATTACGGTAATTTGTTGTGTTTTATAAAGCGAATCAGCAGTTAACTGCTCCAGCACCACCACAACGGTTGTTTGGGGGATACACTCAGGGAGCGGTGAGCGAGTCGAGTGTGCCGCCGAAAAGACCGTCACAATATTAATTACCAACTCCAACCCCAGAGCTACCTCCAACCAAGCACGTATATTGACAAAACCAGCACTTTATGTATAATATATTTGTAACGTTACATCGGTTTAAAAGGAAAACCCGTGAAATTAGCTCTTCTCGCACTTATTGCGGTGTTACTTTCCGGCTGTATCGCTGGAGGCTCACTGCAAGTTGGCAACGGCCCAACTTACAGTTACGGTGACCCCCGGGCCACTCCAGGCAATCCAGCTTCACTGTTGCCAGACATTCGTCCACGACAGGTCGAGGTCCCGCAATACGTTTATTTGCCACCTGGGCATCGGTTCGTGCCAGATCGTTCCAACTGGGTACCCAGACGCAACATCCGCTGCCGTGATGGTAGCGAACCAATCGTCTACCAGTATGACGACCCATGGGCCGGTATCCGTGAGACTCGGATCAGTTGCCCGTACTAAATCAAAAGGCCGCCTGGGAAACCTGGCGGCCTTAACTGTTGTAACCTCTTGCCAGCCAGATTTCCTTCTGATACACTTGGCCACGCATGAATCTTATTGATACGGTACTATCAGTACTGCCCTACATTCAGATTACTCTCTCCATTCTACTCGTCGCGTCGATCTTGCTGCAACAGCGAGGATCGAGTCTCGGCGGTGCGTTTGGTGGAGATAACTTTAGCTCAGCGTTCAACAAACGACGTGGTGCGGAAGAATTTTTATTTCGATTTTCAATCGTGATTGGTATCCTTTTTGTATTTTCTACGTTTTTGAACATTCTGCTCTAAGGACAGACTGATCCGGCTATAGCAGCTCGCCTTGTGTGGCCTGCACATCCTCCATGACACGCTTTTTCTCCATTTCTCGAATTATTTCTATCATCGAAACCGCACGAACAAGTGATCGGTGGCTGTTACGGGTTTTACTCGCTATCACCATGATTGCGTTGGTGGGGTTTGCCTTAGCTATAAACCAGCTCGTGTCAGTACCTGGGGTGTCTGCTGGTGGTAGCTTTACCGAGGGAATCCTGGGGACACCGCGGTTTGCTAACCCTGTACTCGCCATCACCCGGGCCGACCAAGACGTCACCACGCTGGTCTATAGCGGACTGATGAAAATCGCCCCCGACGGCGCACTTGTTCCAGACGTTGCCGAGTCTATCGTCGTATCAGATGACGGTACCACCTACACCATCATCCTCCGGACCGACGTTCAATTCCACGATGGTGTGCAGCTGACCGCGGGCGACGTTTTGTTTACCATTGGACTAGCCCAAAACGCCGACCTCAAAAGTCCCTTTCGAGGCAATTGGAATGACGTGGTAGTAGAGGCGGTCGATCAGGAGACGCTGCTTATTTCGCTTTCTGAACCGTACGCTCCGTTTATTGAGAATTTTACGTTAGGCATTTTACCAGCGCATATTTGGCGGACTATTCCCATCGCTCAGGTGCCGTTTAGTGAGTACAACACCACCCCAATTGGCAGCGGTCCCTATATGGTCAAAAGTGCAGCGTTCTCAAGCAGTGGTACGGTTGACTCGTATAGCCTGATGGCAGCGCCTGACCATTACCAGAACCCATTGATTGCTGAGATTACCCTGAAGTTTTTCGGGACAGAACTAGCTCTAGGTGAGGCACTAACGCAAGGCACTATCGACGCCACCTCGTACATCCCACCAGAACAACTCGGGACAATTGACCCTGAAGTGTTCACTACTATCAATACACCCTTGCCGCGCACTTTCGGTTTATTCTTTAACCAAAACCGCTCAGTTGCGTTGCGTGACAGCGCCGTCCGTGAAGCACTTGAGCTCGTCCTTGATCGCCAAGCTATCATTGACCAAGCAATTAGTGGCAGCGGCATCCCCAGCCCAGAATCTGTTGTGAGCAGCACAAGTGCGGTACAATCTACAGACGTCGCATCGACCAGTAACCTGACCGATACGCAACGTCTTGAAGCCGCTCGGTCAATCCTTGAGGACGCCGACTGGTCCCTCACCTCTATTGGAACCTGGGAAAAAGAGATAGACGATTCAACCATTGACCTAACGGTCACCATCCGCACCGCCAACAACCCAACCCTAGAAGCTACCCTTGAGGCAGTGACTGCCGCCTGGCGAGAACTGGGGGTGACAGTTTTAACTGAGCAATACGAACAGACAGACCTCATCCAGTCTGTCATCCGACCGCGTGACTTTTCGGTACTGCTGTTTGGTCTCGACGTTAGTCGCTCACGTGACTTGTTTCCGTTCTGGCACTCATCACAACAAAACGACCCTGGACTAAACATTACTCAGTACGCCAACCTGACTGTCGATGATTACCTGGAAACTGCACGTGTGAGCCAAAACGAACCGGATCGCATGGTGGCTATCGACAGTGCGCTTGCGATTATCCGAGCCGAACGGCCAGCGATATTTTTGTTCCAACCAACCAATGCCTACGTAGTCAACCGCTCAATCCAAACTGCACCAATGCAACAGATGGGGCGTCCCGCTGATCGGTTTAACAACGTCGCTATCTGGAACACGAGCACCAGTGACCTTTGGCCATTTTTTCAGACCAGCCCCGACAATCAATAATTTTCATATTGTAAACAATTAACTAACAATCAAACATGACCGAAACCAACAACAATCAAACCAACCAGGGAGCGCAATCAAAACGAACGCGCCGCCCCTTTGGCAACAAAGACGGTGCCAACCCGCGAGCGGCCGAACGTTCAGCCCCAGTGGAAGTAGCCCGTCCAGCTCGCACTAATCCTAATCCCCGCGGCAGCTCACAGCGCCCGGGTGGTGGTCGTCCGCGCCGGACCGAAAGCGGTCCGCGGACCCGTCCAGCCGGGCGAGGTCCACAACGAGGTGGCCCAGCTGCTGCTACTGGCGCACCCAAACGTGGCCGCAGCGGCGGCAGTCGCCGACCACACCAGCGCCGCTCAGACAAAGCTCCTGCTCTCACCCACCGACTAGGTGCCAACGAGGCACAGACCCACACCAAAATCCCTGACATCATTGACGAGGACACTGTCCGCATCATTACGGTGTCCGGAGTGGAAGAAATCGGCCGCAACATGAACATCATCGAAACCAAAGACGACATCATCGTGGTCGACGCCGGATTCCAGTTTGTGTCAGAAGAATCAAACGCTCCCGGGATCAACTACATCCTACCTAACACCCAGTACCTAGAGGAGCGCAAGCACAAAATCCGGGCGCTCGTCGTGACCCACGGCCACCTCGACCACATTGGTGGGATTCCGTTTATTATGGAACGAATTGGTAATCCACCAATCTACACCCAGTACCTAACCTCACTGATGATTCTCAAGCGGCAAGAAGAATTCCCGCACATGGAGCCAGTTGATATGCATGTCATCAAAGAAGGTGAAGCCTTCACCGTCGGCAGCACTCGAATCAAGACTTTCCCTGTCACCCACTCCATCCCTGACGCTATGGGAATCGGCGTCGAAACCAAGCATGGCGACGTTGTCGTCACTGGTGACATTAAACTAGTACATGAAGACGGCGAAGTAGTGGTTGAAGAACGCTCATCATGGGAGAAAGTCGGCCTTAACAACAACCTCGCCCTCTTGTGTGACTCGACCAACGCTGAGCGAGCTGGGTTCTCAGCCGCCGAGTCACGCGTGTTTGAGACGCTAGAAGAAATCATCCGAGCAGCGACGGGCCGTTTAATTATTGGTACGTTTGCCTCACAGTTTGACCGCCTCATCAGTGTGATCAAAGTCTGTGAAGAACTCGGCAAAAAAGTTGTCCTCGAAGGCCGCAGTATGAAAACCAACGTCGAAATCGCCATCCTAGCCAAACTGATTGAAGTCGACCCCAAAACGTTTATCCAAGGTAACGACATCAAAAACTACCCCGTCGACAAAATCGTCGTGCTTTCAACTGGCGCTCAAGGAGAAGAGTTTGCTGCACTCATGCGCATGGCCACCAACCAGCACAAATTTATTACGCTAACTGAGCGAGATACCATCGTCCTTTCATCATCAGTTATTCCAGGTAACGAGATCTCTGTTCAGAAACTGCGCGACAATATCTCTCGCATGAATGTCCGCATCACCTCATTCCAAGGCTCACACGTGCACGCCTCTGGCCACGGTAACGCTGGTGAACTAGTGTGGGTACACAAGGCAGTCAAGCCGAAATTCCTCATCCCTGTCCACGGCCACCACGCCTTCCTTAAAGCCCACATGTACGCCGCGGTTGAGAACGGCTTCCCGCGTGAAAACGTGATCATCCCTGACACCGGTACCATCATTGATATCAAAAACGGCGAAGAAATGACCAGACTGCCCATGACTATCCCTAGTGACCAACTAATGGTTGATGGGTTTACCGTTGGAACTCGCCAAGAAGTTGTCCTACGCGATCGTAAGAGTTTGTCCGAAGACGGAATGTTCGTAGTTATCGCCACCGTCAACAGTAAGACCGGCAAACTGCGCAAATCCCCAGATATCATCTCCCGCGGTTTTGTCTACCTCCGCGAGAACCAGCAACTCTTGAGCGAAGCTCGTGTCCTCGTCAAACGAACCATCGAGAAAAACACCGAAGGCCAACACCCAATCGACCTCGAAATCGCCAAAGAAGAAGTCATGAACCAATTGTCAGGTTTCCTGATGCAGAAGACATCCAAAAATCCAATGGTGATCCCAGTGCTGATCGGTATATAGAGTGAGTACCTCCTAGCCTACGGATTGAACCCACATAAACAAAGCAGCGCCAATCGGCGCTGCTTTGTTTATAGCTCAAAAACTTCCCACTCTTACGGCGTATACTAACCACATATGCCGCGCGCCTCCCACAGTCCAATTATGCGCCGTCGTGCCAAGCTGCACCTGATCCCAATTTATGCTGCCATCCTGTTATTGGTATTTCACGCATTTTTGATCGCGTACATTAACTCGTCGTTCCTGGAACAATTCATCGATGCCGCGAGCGTGGGCACCATCTATACCATTGGGTCAGCCCTGAGTGTACTGATATTTCTGTTTATCTCGCGTGTGCTGCACCAGCTGGGCAACTTCAAGTTGACGATTGGTCTGCTCGCGACTAACTTTGTGGCGGTGCTAGGGATGTCACAAGCAACCACGCTCGAGTTTGCTATTCCGTTATTTATCATCCACCTAATAACGGTACCGCTCATTATATTCAACCTCGATGTATTCATGGAGGAGCGTATTGGTAACGACGAAAGCGGTACTGGGACTAGTCGCGGACTGCTCCTGACGCTCGCTAGCTTGGTCGGAGCACTCTCACCACTGATCAGCGGGCAGTTGATCACGCAAGGGAGTAATGACTTCTCCACCGCGTACGTTGTCAGTGCGCTGACACTGATCCCAGTTATACTCATCTTGCTACTATTCTTCCGCACCTTTTCTGACCCACAATACAACACGATTGATCTCTTCTCTGCCATCCGCACCTTCTGGATCAACATCAATATCCGCAGCGTGTTCATTGCCCACTTCCTCCTGCAGATGTTCTTTATGATGATGGTGGTGTACACGCCGCTATACCTGACTGGCACGATTGGACTAACTTGGGCCGAATTTGGAATCGTGATGTTCTTTGCACAGCTGGCGTACGTGATCCTTGAATACCCAATCGGCATCATCGCCGACCGCTACATCGGCGAAAAAGAAATGATGGCCGCTGGGTTCCTGATCATCATCATTGCGACGTCGTGGATGTCCTTTGTGACGGTTGCCAGCGTTGCGGTCTGGGCAGTGATTATGTTCACCACGCGGGTTGGTGCTGCGTTAGTTGAAGTCACCACCGAAAGCTACTTCTTCAAACAAACCAAATCCTCCGACGCTCAAATCATCAGTTTCTTCCGCATCACCAGACCATTAGCCTACGTGCTGGGAGCTATCGTGGCCAGTTTGTCACTGCTATTTGTCCCGTTCAATCTACTATTTGTAGTGTTCGCCGCGCTGATGATCCCAGCAATGTTCTGCGCCATGTATATCCAGGACACGCGTTAGATTGACATTTTACAAGAAAATGTTATTATTATAGGTAGACGCATTAGCAAAGGAGTCATGCAATGACAAAGTTTACCCTTTCGACAATGGCTGCGTATCTAAATGCTCGTCGCCAGCTGCTTACTGATGAAAACTTCGAGTTATTTGAGGAAATCAAAAACACAATCTATTCTGGTCGATCTGCCGAGGCACTTCACACTCGCGATCGTCGCGAAGCTTTGATACTGGAAGTTTGCTATCGTTTTCAAATGCCAGAGGAGCTTCTGACAACCAAGGATGCTATCAACGACCTGCATCACATGATTCGTTCAATTGCGTGTCGTATTAAACTGTGCGAAGATCGAGGTCTCTCTAAAGGATCGTTCGTGTATCTCACGACCGATCCTAAGAAAGAGTCTCGGGAAATACTCAAAATTCACCGTGATTTCTCACTGAGGCTGGAAGGTCTGCCGCGGAGACATGTGCATCCGAGAGATGTATCACATGTGCCTCTTATATAACTGCTCAACGCAGAAACGCCCTGAAACCGCTTTGGATTTCAGGGCGGTTTTTAAGGCAACTGGTACTTACGTTGTTTCAAAACAATCATGCTGTCTCCTAGTAACACCTCTAACTGTGGTTGGATTTTTGTTTGATCATACGGCTCAAGTTCTGCCCAGAGCTGGGTTTTGGTCAGCGGTTGCGTAGTGAGCATCCGCAAAATCGCACCGCGGACTTCTCGATTACTCCCTTTGAATTTGGATTGTTTGGTGTAGCCTTTGACTACTCTAGTGTTGTTGCCATGGAGTGATTTGAGGTGCGTGCCGTAGTCCATGAGGGCGGCGTACCACTGGCGTGACTGTCCCTCTGGTAGAGTACGGCGTACTTTCTCTAGTATCTGCGCGTCAGTGACTTCTTCGGCAATTGTAAAAAAATGATGAATGTAGACCTGGCGGACGTTGGTCTCAATCAGTTCGACTGGTTGGTTGTAGGCAAACGCGCAGATAGCAGCCGCAGTGTAGGGGCCAATTCCAGGCAATCCCAATAGCACTACATAGTCAGTTGGAAATACCCCGTCATACTCGTCCACCACCGTTTGTGCGCACTGCAGCAAAAACTTGGCCCGCCGGTTGTACCCGAGACCTTGCCACAAACGTAATACGTCACCCAGCGAGGCTTGGGCGAGTTTTTGTACCGTTGGGTACTGCTTGATAAACGCTTCGTATTTAGGAACTACCCGCTGCACCTGAGTTTGCTGCAGCATCAGCTCCGACACCAGGATTTTGTACGGATTATAATCTCGCCGCCAAGGCAGGTCATGTCGTCCACATTTCTCATACCAATCCAGCACAAATGCCTGAAACTGTCGCTCTTTTTTAGTCATCAAACATTGATTCTTGCTCAACGGTGTATTTGGCTACATACGCTTTAACGTCGAACTTTCGCTTGCAGCCGTTATAGTTCATGTAGCGGATTTTGCCAAACACCGCACGCTCGGTCCAGGCGCGGTCATGCACGCCGCAGATGGACCACATGACACCCGTCACACCGTTGCTGTCACGCCCATCAAGGTTATAGCGGTCGTTAAGCGTCAGCGCAAAATCAACTGCTTCCTGGTTACTTTGCGTCCATTCCAGGATTTTTTTGGCCCAGTACATCCGCAGGTAGCCGTGCATTTTGCCCTCAGTTACCATCTGCAGCTGCGCGGCGTTCCAGAGGTCGTCGTGAGTCTGGGCTTGCTCCAATTGTTCAAGCGTATATACATACTCCCGTCTATCGTCGACGTGCTCAGCGATAGTCTTTTGCGCCCAGGCGTGTGCGCCAGTCACCTGGTCATAGTCAGGCGAGTGGTACACGTAGTTGTCAGACAACTCTCGTCTCACAATCAACTCTTCGAGAAACGCGGCTTTATCCTCATCTGGCACCGCAGTCTGCTTGACCCGCAGGGCTACCCTTTGCGCGCTGATATTTCCCCAGCGCAAGTAGGGTGATAGGTGTGAGACGCCGTCACCGTTGGGATCATTGCGCGCCTCACTATACCCGGCCAAGCGGTTGTCGATAAAATCCTGCAACATCGCTTGGCCAGCTGCTGCACCTGGGGTAAACCTATCAGGCACCACTGCGTCAACCGCAAACGTCCGAAACGACGCAACAGTACTCCAATCGATTGGAGTATTTGGTAGGGTTTTTGCTAACGATTGTGACTGGGTTTGTAGCTCGGGGATGGGAGTGAGGAATTCACCTAACTGTCGGGTGATTTTGGGTCTGATGGTGTAGGCGGCGTACTCTAGTTTGTCTGAGGCTTGCCAAACGGGTACGATGTTGCGCGCGTCGACTTCGGTCACCTTGCAGTCGACCTGATTGACCACCGCATCTCGCCAGCCACGCACGGGCTGTAACGGGTTGAAATCAAACACCAGCTCACCAACTTGGTGGGTAGTAACAAACGCGGGAATAACGTCAGCCCACTCCCCTATCTCAATATAAAACGGGATGTTGTACACCTCGAGGTTTGCTTGCACTTCCTTGAGCGAGGCCACCATCCAGGCATTATGCCTAGCTGTGCCGCTCGCGAACATCGGCCCGAGCGCAAACAGCACGCACAAAGGAACACCGCGCTCGACGGCTTGTTCCTCTGCGTACAACAATGCCCAGTTGTCTTGTACGCGTTGCTCGCGTGCCATCACATACACCACCGGACCGTCGGTGGCGGTGTGTTTATTTTTGACCTGCACTCGTCTAACATCGACCATAGCTAGTCAACGATTTCGTAATCAGGTTTTCCCGCAGTATCCTTTGGCAGAATTATCCACGCGCAAATATAAAACAAAGCAAACGGAAAAAAGACCGTGATAATCAAAGTCGCCACTCCAATCAAGCGAATCAAAGCGACATCCACATCAAAATAGTCTGCTATCCCGGACAACACCCCGGCGACCATTGTATCTTGGGTATTTAAGGTCATTTTTTTCTTCATAGGGTAATAGTAGCGTAAATCGGTTGCACTGCAAGCACTACATCCGGTAGACCACATCCTTGCGCTCCACCACAACTTCCCAGCCTTGGCGCTTGGCGTGGTCAAGCAGTGCTTGGTTAGGGTTAAAACAAATCGGGCGATCAACCATTTCCAGCAGCGGGATATCGCCATCGGTGTCACCAACCGCAATCGAACCCTCACGAGTTAGTTCGGGATGCCGTTCAAACACCCGCTTGACGATATTAGCTTTGTTCTCGATAAGATACTCATCAATCACTTCACCGGTAAAACAATCACTTGGACCAATTTCATACATTCGTCCGTAAACTTTATCGAAGCCGTACTGGCGACAAAATTCATCCAGAATTGTCTTGGGTGACTGTGAAATTGCGATCAACATGTACCCTTCAGCCTTGAGTTCGCGCACATAGTCACGGGTAAACCGATTGACACGCTTGGATTTGACCGCCACTAATCGTCGGCCGACGTCTGCCAGCGCGCCATAATGCACGCCTTTGAGGTTAGTTAAAAACGTATCAATCACCGCTGCAATGTACGCTTCATAGGTGCCTTCACGCGCCTGCCAAGCAGCGTGGGCGGCGGTGTAACCTACCTGTGCGGCGGCCGGGAACACACCAGTACGAACCAACTCCTCGACTAGTTCAATCAGTAGGCTAGAGCGAAAGAGGGTGCCGTCTATATCAAAAAATGCTACTGGTTTTTGCATAGTAATTTGTATCAAAATAGTAAGTGATCCAGGAATCTTCTTTAGGAAAGAGAAGATTCAGATCTAAATTCACAATATACTCTTCAAGTATTTGTTCATTTAAAAAATGCTACTGGTTTTTGCATAGTAGTAGTGTAGCAAACTATCACTGCAGAGTCGTAAACACCGGGCGCAACTCGAGCCAAGTTTGCTTTGGCAACCCGCGTTTAGTGTAGATGCCAGGCTCGGTAACACCGAGTTCACCAATGGTGATGATTTCCTCTGGACTGACTTCGAGCACCAGGGCAGTATTGCCGGTTTGGGGGTCACTCCCCCACTCCATTAGAGCACCAGTGTACGGAGTAATGCCGACACTTATCCCAGACAGGCCTTTGAGGGTGCGGTGCCAGCTACCGATGGGGGTCATCTGCAGTGCCAACAATGGTACTGATCGCCGTTTATAATGCACCACGCACAGCAACCATTCGCGCAGCGTAAGAGTTGATTTTTGCACTAAGTGTTCGTCGTAGCGGGCTAGAGCAGTCCGGATTTCTGTGGTCTGAGCATGGTTCACGTCATAACGTTCACCTGAAACCAGTTGACCCGGCGTAGACATACGCACCACCAGGTTGGGCGTGCTTGGAACCACGGTCAGTTGGTTGGTCGGCGGCGCAGTCACCATTGGCCGCGCAGCAGAGAAACAAAACCCCGATAAATCCTGCAGTACCGCGACAAATGATGGCCACCACATACTAGTGGCGGTTAGCTTGGACCAGAGCCTCGAGTAAGCCACCAAGCGTGATTACATACGCCGCCACCAGTAAGTATCCTCCAACCACCGGTACCAGGGCGCAAATAGTCAAAATCAGCACCCCAAGTACAATCGGTAGCGGGCCATCTGTGGTCTGATACGGGAGTGGTCGCAATATCAACTGACCCACAACCGAAGGCACTGCCGCTCCAGCTAGCAGTAGTGCGGTAAGTAAACCAAACAACAACACAAAACTGACATACATCCCCAGCTGACTAATAAACAGCACCACCACCACTAACAGCACTAGCACCGGTGCGAGACATCCGATAAATGCACTACGTAACAGATGTGCCAATCCTTGGTTAGTCACCGCTGTGAGTGATTTACGTGAGACAAGGTACCAGAGTAGGGATGAAAACAAACCAACTAGAAAAATCATCAATGTCATCCGAGGCCAGCCAGATTCTTGCAAAAGTAAGGGATCACTCCGGACGATGTCCCCAGCTACAGTGGCATTGAGTGATTGTGTCAACAAATTGTAGCTAGTGTACTCAATCGCAGCAGTCACCGACGCCTGCTCTCCAAGTGAAAAATTAGTCACATACACATCAATCCCGCCGCCAACTGATCCGTTGACTTGTAGATTTTCCATCACGCCGACAATATCGCCTCCGACACTTCCGGCCACATGTACCGTTCCGCCATACACCACCACATCACCCGAAACGGCAGCGGTCGACAAAATATCAACCGTCCCACCCAACACAATCAAATCACCGCCAATCGTGTCGGCAATGGAAATCTCCCCACCAACAATCCGGACATCGTCACCAACCGCCGCGTCCACATCCACAAAAAACCCAGCCGCCAATAGGTCGCCACCAATCAGACCATTCACCTTCACTCGATTCCCGAGCAGCGTCGCATCCTCTGCGACGTTGTTAGATAATATTACCGGCAGCCCAACTGCCACCAATTCTCCATCCACAATGTCGCCCTCAGCCACCTCCAATTGATCGGACGTTCGAACAATGACATTTGCCTCAACACTAGTAGCTACAAAGAAAACTAGAGCGGGTAGGACCAGGAGCAGCTTGTACATACACGGTCAGATTAACGGTTAAATATAGTCATATACTAGCATAGAACCCCTAGTTTGAGATGGCCGTCACCTCAATCGGCGCCTGCAGAAAACCAATCAGTACCACGGCAATCACCACAAAACTGACCGTGCAAGCAAGAATAACTAACCTCGAGTTAGATAGTTCTTGTTGACCGGTGTGCCAATTACGGGTGTATAGGAAACTAAACGCAAACCGGAAGAAGTCTTTCATAAGTCATTACTAATTAAATAATATCGTCAGAGCTATTGTGCCAACTGCTCACTAATAACCGGGCTGGTTGTGGCCGCAGCCGGGAATAGTTTCTTGCCGCGCTCCCACATCTCTGGTCGGTCTTGGAGATATAACCAGTACCACCACTCAGCCCCCCAGAGATACTGCCGCTCATAATGGGTACCCTCGGCGTAAGTCAAGATGTCTTCAAATTTCTGTAGATTCATCCGGGTAAACTGGACATCAAGTGGCACGTCAACAATCGGTTCCAGTAGCCACGGCTCAGCCGACAGTTCGACCAAGATGGTCTCCTTCTCGCCAAACAGCACCCCCATCAAGTTGTCTTTAGCGCGGTAGAACCAGGGCGGTAGCCAGGTCCGGAACTGTCCCAGCTCTGGATTCCAAAAATGCACGTATACACTGGTGCCAAACTGATCTCCCCGGGTGTAAGCCTGGTACCATAATCCCAAGTTCCCACTATCAGTAACCAGAATTGGGCGGGTAGGATCAAGCTCTCGCAGTTTGGCGATTTTCTGGTCCAAAAACGGCAAATCAAGCTCTCCGCAATGTTCAAACGCAAACACTGCCAAAAACGGCTCGTTTTCTACCTGCCAGGTGGTGATAGCCGGACTGTCTTTGTAGCGATTGACGATTACTTCCATCGAGCGGAGTTGGGCGGCGTTGCGCTCTGCCAGCGTCAAGCTGTTCGCCCAGTCAGGGGTATGACACTCTGGCCAACGCGGTAGTCGGCGGCCGACCGCAAATATCACCTCAGCACCCACCTCCTCGGCCCGCTTTATCTGGTAGTCTAACTCCTCAAAATTATAGATGTTTGGGATCGGTTCCACCATTGGCCAGTGCGCCGCCAAACGTAGATGGCGCACACCCAAATCGTCGAGAATAGCGTCATACGTCTCATTCCACTGCAGCCCCAACTCACGCGCATACGGCGTATTAAACGACATGCCGTAGATTATTTCTGCTGGTTTTTCTTTCTGAGCCAGCAGTAATACGGCAAACCCTAAGAGTAGTATGATAATCAATAATCCAATCAGTAGTTTCTTCCACATACCATATATATTATCATGCAAGCAACATCACAAACCCAACCATGATCACAATCACAAACAGTAGTTTGCGAAACACCGTCCCTGGTCTGGTGTCGCGGTCAGTGGCGCTATCAGGCAAGTAGTGAGCAAACACAATACTTATCACCAAAATAAACACAAATTTGAGCCCATCGAGCGCTTGCACGACTGACACTTCACCAATATCAGTGGCTTTGAGTAGCATAAACGCTGCCACCCCAGCCAACACTTTGGTCAGTAGTACAATCACCCCAGTTTTCTTGGTGGTGCCTTTGGTTTGCTCAGTGATTTTGTGGTAGTAAGTTGGTACGAGCAGAAGCGATAGCGCAAACAGCACAAACCCGACCCGTGACCAGAAAAACCCATCGTCGAAACTAGTTTCCAGAAATAAGCCTTTCATCGTTATCGCATGCAACCCGAAAAATAACCCCGAGTGCGCCACGTGCATGATGACACCCACTTTAGGAAGCGTCTGCGCGACAAGCAGCGTCCCAGCAGCAAGAATGATGATCCCCCAGATGAAGTTACTCGATAGCGACGCATCGAGGAACAGGTAACTCATCCCAAAGGCTGACAGAGCTGAGACTGACCCAATGATGGGCATCACATTGCTCGCGTCAGCCTGCTTAAGGGCTGTGTACATCGACACCAGCGCCATAAAAAACGTGTAGGCCGCGAGGAACGCCAGCGCCACTACGTTCAACGTCGGCGTTAGGATTTCTTTATACGACGGTGCCCCCAACTCATGCAAACCGGGTACCACGCCAAGCAAATAAATAAACGCCCAGCCGCCAGTCAGCAAGCAAGAATAAAACGCGTACACAAACGGCCGCGGCAACGCGTTCTCATCCGAGACGATGTATTTATCAAGTATCGCGACGATGGCGTTCAAAAACTGTCCAGCCGACGCAAGTAGTATCCAGCCCATTATGCTTTATTCTACCTTGCTGTACCGCTCAATCAGGTCCTTATACACCCACGCACTGGGCCGGATTTCCCGTTCAAGGGTGTCGTAGTTGATGTGAATTAGACCAAACTGCTTTTCAAACCCGAGTGCCCACTCGTAGTTGTCCATCAGTGACCAATAGAGGTGTCCACGAACGTCAGCCCCATCAGCAATTGCACGGCGGACCCCTTCAACTTGTTTAGTAATGTACTCAGCCCGATCAGAGTCGTCATGATCTGCGATACCACCCTCAGACACGAACAACGGCTTGTTATACCGGGCTAACATCATCAGCGCCTCATAGATGTGATCTGGGGCAAAGTTCCAATCCATGTCGGTCTTCTTCCAGCCACGCTTGTCACCAAACTGCGTATAAAAATAGTAGTTGAGGCCAATCGAGTCGCAATATTTGTGCGTTCGGTTCATAAACACTCGTGTCCAGGCGTAATTAGCTATAGCGGCTTTGATTCTATTAACTGGATTCTTGTTAGCAGCAAACACAATTACGTGTTTAACCACGCTCACCTCAGTCTGGGGTGAAACTTTCTTAATGGCTCGATACGCTGCATTGTGTGACTGGGCCAAGTTTTTCATCACCCGACGATATAGAAACAGGTTTTTAAATCCCTTTTGCGCCCTATCTTCAAAATTGTTACCTGAGTTAGTTATTGATACTAAATCAGTCAACGCAAACCGTTTAAACGGTGGCCAACTTCCACGCAGCCAGCCGTTACTGCCAAACACATTTGGCTCGTTCATAGTCGAGAAATGGTCACATAAATCACCAAGCTGCTCAACCACAAACTGGGCGTAGCGGGCAAACACCTCCGGTGAATCCGCTCGCTCAAATCCACCTGATTGCGAGAACCACAGTGGCTGGGTGAAGTGCCAGAGCGTTACAAACGGCTTGATGTTACGACTTTTCAGCGCTTGTAACACCTGACGGTAATGTTCAATCTCCTCTTGATCAAACTCTCCCTCCTCCGGTTCAATCCGCGCCCATTCGATTGAGAACCGGTGGGCGGTGTGCCCAAGTTTCACCGCTAAATCAAAATCCACTTCGTACCGGTTATAGTGGTCACACGCTCGACCACACACCGGAACTCTACCCTCGCGAGCGCCTTCAGCCCAGTCGCAGTCATCAATCCCACCCTCAACCTGATACGAAGCGGTTGCCGCCCCCCAGTAAAATCCCTCAGGAAAATCTCGTTGCATATGACCCTACTATACCAAAGAAAACCGCGCCCACACATTGTTGGACGCGGCTACTATCAAACGCGGGTGGTTCGTAGTTTTTCTGCACTGACAAACTTTTGCATTTCTGCCTGATTGACGACCAAGGGTTGTTTTTCTTCGTTAGGATAGTAAAAGACTGGTGTACTCCACTTTAGAGAATACCCCTTTACTACCAACTCTGTTGCATCTGGACCAATCCGCATTCGAAATAAACTGGTCTTGATTGGAAACCACGTTGTGTATGCTTTTCCATTTTGTCGAATAACTGGCCAAAATCGTTCGGTATGGTCAGGGTTGAGCAACAACACCTCTTTCCATAAGCGGCGCCAGTTTGGGTCAATTGATTTGGGATAAGTAGTGTCATCTACTGGCAACTGGATTGCGTTCACTTGGACAAGTGGCCAAGCAGTTCGCACCCAGCGGCGATGAAGGACGTCTCTATCTGACGCATAGTTCCAGATACGTCGTGCAGGCTGATTTGGTAGTTGTAGCATCAAGCGCTTCCTTGTCAATTTAGAAAATGAACTTTGGCGCACAATACCACATTTTGATTAAAATTCCACTGCATTGATAAAACTCGAGGGAGCTAGATTCGTTTTCCATTTTTGAAACAAGGCTGTCGTCGCGACTACATCAGCGGCGTTTTTCTCGGCGATATCACGGTATTTTTTGTTTAGGTAATACTCGGTGATGTCTTCGCCTCCCATTCCCGCTTTTTCGTAGGGGATGTTGTAGGCGTCACACAACAGCTGTAACGACGGCCGGCGTTGCATCGCCCCGTAAAATGACAGCTCATCAAGCAAATCGATGTGGTACGGCAGGCTCTGCTGATTGAGGTACCGTTGTCCAGTCAACTCTTTGGTCGGACGCACCCCCTGTATCAACGAACGGTGCAGGAGGAATGGTATATCAAACGAACGGCCGTTGAACGTGACAAACACGTCGTAGCTGCGGGCGGTCTCCCAGAAATCCTCGAGTAACTGTTGCTCGGTGCGCACTTTGTATTTCCAGTCACCGACACCATAATCTCTAACTGAATCATCAGCTACAAAATACACGGCGCCTTGCTGGCGTTCCAGGTCGTACATCGCCAGCGAGATAACCTCGCCGGTAAAGGGTGACAAACCAAGTTTCTCTTTGACCGCTTCACTTTGCCGGTCTTTCTCCTCATCGCTCACTGGCTGCTGACCAATCCATTTGGTCAGCGCGTACTGGGTTGATCCGGGGATACTATCCCAATCTTGACCTACGGTTTCAATATCTAACACGAGCGTCGCCATACTACGGGAGAGTTACCGGCGTAGCCGCGAAACAGTTAATAATCGTCGCACTACCTGGCTGTATTTCATACCGATACTGTCCAGCTACTAACCGACCGCTACAGGCATCCACGGCACCGGCACCGGCACCATAGATTGGAAATCCATCCAGCGCGTAGCCGATAACTGTTTCGGCTCCAAAAATACTATACAAAGCGACTTCGTCGTTGCGAATCAACGATCCATCGTTGGCAATCCCGATGACGTCAGACTGGAGACAAGTTGGGTTACCACTTGGTTGTGACCCAATTGGCAATTGTAGTACCACCTCTAGACTGGAAGAGGTAGCAACGGTAGCTCGAGTCAGCGTCCTGGTGCCTTCGGCCAGGGTGAGGGTCAACCCCCGGGCGTCCCAGAACCCGAGATATGGTTGATAGGTTGCACACTCCACCGCGCCAGTTGTAACCACGTCCGTAGATTCTTCGGTACTGGTGGCCGGGTTGGTAGCTACGATGACCTCAGGCGCTGGTTCATAGACAAACGCCTCTTGCGAGATTTTGGCGCGCATATCCGCTACCCGTTCTGCCCGATTGATCTGATCTGACATTGCGATAGTTGCGGGGTAGGTAACCTCAGACTCTAGCTGTGGTTCAAACAACACCGCGATCGTACCTGCGGTTCGATTCTGCGTCAGCAGCGTCGTCCCAATAGCCAACACCAAAAACATGATGGTAGAGAACAGCAGTATAAAATCGCGCGTCCGAAACATACCGCAATAGTAACACGGGTTTATCTTACCGTGACACCGGCTGGGATATCGTTGGGGTCAACCACGAACCCTTTCATGTCGCGCCGACCGATAATCACTGGGAAGCGCAGGTGGTCGCGGGGGGTGTACGTGGCTATCGAATCAATCTCTTTGCCTTTCATTTTGAATCGTACCGCAACCGTTCGCCTTTTTTGGCGTCCACTACCTGAGCGTACGCGGACAAACTTGTTGCGCGCATCGAGTCCCAACTCTTCCACCAAATCACTGTCAATTGACGTACGATACGCGCCGGTATCGACTTTGGCCCGGACGGTTTTTTTCTTTTTACTGCCGTAGATGACGATTTTTTCAATCACCCCCAACACCCGGTCTTCTGACTTAACGTCCTCGAGCTGCTGCTCAGCGAACAGCTGTTTAGCCAGTTCAACGCCGCGCTCGACCGATGGCACTTTGAGGTCGGCGATACGTTCGAGTCTCGTCCGCAGCGAGGCTTGATTGGCAATCTGAATACTCAGTCCTGGGCGGGCGTTAATCTCTAACACCAACGGGCCGTGTGCGTTATCAAGCACGATATCAATCCCCACGAACCCCAATTTGGAACTCACTTGTGCCGCCACTGACGTCTCAAGGATAGTCTCCCAGTCGGGGATTTTGAGCCCCCGGACTTTGATTTTAGTCTCGGGAATGTAGTCCACTAGTTTGTCGTGCAGCGTACCAAACGTCGTAATCCCCGTGCGCATATCAATCCCGATCCCGAGTGCGCCTAGGTGCAAATTAGCCTTACCGTCGGAGTACACAGTTGGTAAGCGCATCATCGCCATCACCGGTACTTTGTTGCAGACAATCACCCGGATGTCGGGTACGCCAGACTGAACGTATTTTTTGAAAAAAACGTGCGGAATGATTCGGTTTTCGATAAACACCGTGTCTGGTAAATTGTTGAGCGAATGTTCCCCATCAAGCGCACCAAACACCATCCGTTCGACGTCTATCTCAGTCACCGTTTTGCCATTGCTGATAGTCCCTGACGCACCGTTCCAATCCCGAATGATGGTTATCCCGCGCCCACCGTACCCGTGGGATGGTTTGAGCACAAAGTCAGTCGGCAAGCTGGTCCAGTCAAATGTCCGCACGTCTTGCAGGGTTTTGAAATGCGCTAAAATCGGGTCAGTGGCGACGCCGTTTTTGAGCAAAATCTGTTTGGTGAGTAGTTTATCATCAGCCACCAGTTTATGGCTGCGCCGGTTGAGCTGTCTGATATAGAGGTAGTTGCGGGCGTTCATCCCGAGTAATGCTTGACTGATGGCCATACCTAATCAGTCGACACGTTATTAAACCGAAACAGCTCTAGCACCCGTAGTCCAAAGTACCGACCCACTAGTATGTTGAGCGGGATCACCAACAGCAAGATTTCTGGGTACAGAATTAGGGTATTTTGAATCAATTGACTGGTAGCCGCAAAGTAGCCAATAATCCCCAGCAACACCGTCGTACCCGTGATGAGAAACGTCTCTTGGGCACTTTTATGCAGCTGCACCGACACAATCAGGTCGCCCAGCAACATCAAAATCAAAATCGGGAAAATTGACACCGTCAAAATCCGGTCTAAATCTAAAATGGCACCAAACGTTAAAGCGGCAAATACCGCAATCGCCAAGAACAACATCGAGAACGACCGCTTGGGATAAAACATGATTTTGAGATTGGACAGACTGCGTTTGGCGATAAACGACGCCAAAATAATCGCCAGCAAGACAAACAGCCCAATGGTAATACCAACCGCCACGAGCGCAAATGCCAACGCAATTGGCACCAGCATATCAAGTGTTGGCAACCCAATCACTACCCGCGTAAAGCTGACCAGCAATGCCAAAAATGGTGTCAACAGAATCAGAAATATCGTGTTAGCCGGAATCCCCATCCGCACCGCTTCCTGGACCCAGTAGGCAAATATATTGAGTCCCGACGGTTCCATCACTAAACGTGAATCAAACCGCGAAATAATCGCGACTTTTTCGGGTAGCTCTTCAGCTTGGGTGAGGTTGTTTTGCTGGTTGGCGTTTACGCTTTGCTGGATCAGGTTTAACAGCGTGGTTGAAGCGATAGTGGTGGTTGCAGTCGCGATACTGGAGGTCGACTCAATAGCAGCAGCAGGCTGATCGCTCGCAAAGTCATACTGTGCGTGCACGAGCGTCGGCACCACCATCAGTAGTCCCACTCCCATCAACATAGTTTTATACATATTATTCATAGTTACCAGTCCTGCGTAATAATCCCCAGCGTCTGTAATGCCTTGACGTGTCTTGGTAATAACGGGTTGTATTTACCAACAAAAAAGTCTGTGAACGTGTGCGGCTTATCCGACAAGAAATGCCAGATACCGATGTTACCTTCTAGATAGACGATGTCTTTAGTGTAGACACATCCTGGCGTTTGTCCAGTAGTACCGCGAAATACCCGCAGACACACTTCCCAGGCCGCGTTCTGAATTCTATTATATGACGGTTTTTGGCCAGTAGACGCAAACTGCAACTGATAGTACGCCACCATCAACTCAAACACCCCGCGGAAGTCCCGCTTACTCCCGTCCATCCCCACGGCGAGCGACGCAGCCAAGTATCGATCAAACCCGTAGAACTCTTGGGCGCCCTCTACCTGCTGCTGGACGTAGCTGGCCAAACCCTCCTCCCCTCTGAGGTACGAATCAAGACCGATACCCAACAACTGCAGTTGGCTGTTACCACCAGCGTTAGCACGATTGGCGTGCACGCCGATTTCGTGCTCAACAATACCCTCAAGCTGAACTGTAGTCATTTTTTTACCACGGCGATCCAGCTGGGTTTGGTTTGGTACAAACACCCGCTTGCTATGCGCACTGACCGAAAACCGCGACCGATTACTTTGCTCCTCCACGACCACCTGCCACCCGGTGATTTCCAGTTTATGCAAGGCGTGTTCAAAAATAGCCACCGCTTGCGCGACCGACTCGACCAACTCCACCTCTGCAACCGGCGGAGGCAAAATACCAGCACTGATATCAACTTTGGTCGTATCAATTTTGGATAGTATTTTATACAGTGGTTTGCCGACACTGCCGCCAGCTTGGTTGACTTGCTTGTACTGCTCCACCACTTGCTTGGCGATATAAGCAAAATATTTCTTGCGTGGTTTCCCGTACAGCACACAACTCAGGGTATAGAAGTCTTTGTCATTACCGGCGCCAGAGGCGACCGCCAGACCAATCCGGGTGATTTGGTTAGCAATTTTGTGTTTGTACAGGTCGGCTACTACAGGGTTAGTTTCGGTGGTGGCAATGGTGGTAGCCAACGCTTCCACCTGCGCAACTAGCGCCGCCGCTTGGGTGGGGGGTTTATAGGTAAATAGCGGGTTTTCGATTTCGTTAGCCAGGAACTGCTCACGCTCTTCCTCAATAATCTGCATGTTTTTTTGCAGCCACTCGACCTCTTCAGTCGCAGCGCACACTTGCTGTATTTGTTTGAACCACTCTACATCAACCGCTGATCCCATACTCGACTAATTAGACTGGCAAACTACCAATACGACCTATCTGATAACCTTTTTGTGACCCAGTCACCGGCAGAAATGAATTGAGCGTTAGAGCCCAAACCGCACTGGTTCACCAGCTGTTTCGCCGACCACGGCTGGATCCTCAGCCTGGACGGCTGCGGCCGCTGTAGGATCGATCGCGGTCGCAATCTGAGTGATAAATTCTTCATAGGTACCATACTGCATTCGCTCCCCGTTCAGGAACATTGTCGGTGTGCCGGTGACACCCATCTCTAGTCCCTCCTGTTGCTGCGCGCGGACTTTTTCTCGTAGCAGGCTTGCGTTGGCGTGTCGCCGATACATATCCATGTCTAGTTCAAGCTCCTGTGCGTACTGCGCAAACAGTACGTTTGGCGTTGGGCTTTGGGACCAGACTTGCTGATTTTCAAACACAAGATCGTGGAATTCGTAAAACTTCCCTTGTTGACCAGCTGCTTCCACCGCCATCGCCGCCTGAACCGCGTACGGGTGCGCTCGCTCTATCGGGAAGTGGCGGTACTCGAACCGAAGTGATTCACCGTACTGCTCCATCAGTTCATTGACCACGGGATACATCGCCCGACAAGCTGGACATTGGAAATCACTGTACTCAACCAGTGTTATCGCCGCGTCAGGGTTGCCTTTGACGTGTGTTAACTCCTCAATACCTTCGTTGTTAGCATCGCCCGCCGTGCCCGCGATATAAAACGCCCCGATAAACAGTACCGCAATAATTCCTCCAAAAATAAGCCATGGGTTTTTCATATGGGTAAGATTGTATCATAGGTATAATCAAGGCGCGATATCCAAACCGTTTGCTACAATCAGTATACCTACCTATGGAGCAATACAAACCAACCGTGGATCCTTGGGCGAACAACGTCGACTCGTTAGCGGCTGAGCTCACATCATCCCTAGACAGGGGTCTCACCGATGCGACCGCAAATAGGGTGCGTCTGTCAATCGGGGACAACACCTTTGCCGAAGCTACGACCAAGTCCCCCGTCACGATTTTCCTCCATCAGTTCATCAGCCCTTTGATCCTGATTCTGTGTGCTGCTATTGTATTGACCGCCAGCCTACAAGAGTGGCTCGATGCAGCAATCATTAGTTTTGCGGTGATTGTGAACGCCGTACTTGGATTTATCCAAGAATTCAAAGCGGAAAAAGCCATCACGTCGCTCCGTTCATATATAACTGAACGAACGCGAGTAATCCGTAACGGTAAAGAAATCGAAATCGATGCGACCCAGCTGGTACCCGGTGATCTGATCCATATTACTAATGGTAATCGCATCACGGCTGACGCTCGGATTATCCGCGAGCTAAATTTCACCGTAGACGAAGCCATCCTCACTGGTGAATCGCTCCCAATGGAAAAAAACCACACCCTCTTAGAGTCAGATACGGCGCTGGCAGAGCGAACCAACATGGTATTCGCCGGCACGCTCGCAGTCGGTGGCTCCTGTTACGCGCTGGTGACCAATACTGGCAGGCACACCGAAATCGGTAAATTGGCCACCCTGGTCGAAGACACTCAGTCCGAGCAAACCCCGCTACAAAAAGCCTTAGGCAAACTCACCTGGGTCATCATCGTTGTAACGACTATCCTCGTTGCAGCGGTGTTTTTTATCGGTATCAACAACGGCCAAGATTTCCACGAGATGCTGCTGCTCTCGATTGCGGTTTTGGTCGGGTCAGTCCCTGAGGCGCTCCCGATTGGCCTGACTGCCATCCTCGCCATCGGCGTCGAGCGCATTGCCAAGCGCAACGGCATCATCCGCAACCTAACCGCGTCTGAGACCCTCGGCTCGACGACGTTGATCATCACCGACAAAACCGGCACCCTGACCCAAGCCAACATGCAGCTCAAAGACATCGACACCACCGCCCAGCTGCTGGTTGATAATTTTGTCCCCCAAGCACCCCCAGGCGACTACACCGACGAGCAAGCATCGTACCTCAGACTTGCCCGCTGCGCGTGCGATGTCATCATCGATAACCCAGAAGACCCAGTTGATAATTGGCACATCAGTGGCGACGACCTGGAGGGAAACATCGTCAAAGCCGCAGCCAGTATCGGCATCACCCAGTCACCGGCCGATAGCAGTGAAATCCAGATTCGCATCCCCTTTTCCTCCAAGTACAAATTCTCGGTCACTCGGATTCCCAGTCGCTTCCTGCCTGCACACCTAGATCAATTCGCCGACCCACACGTCGTGCTTGGCGCACCAGACATCTTGATCAAACGCTCAGCTCTGTCGGACGCGCAGAAAGACCGCCTACTGGCATCAGTTACCGCCCACAGCAATGCTGGTCGACGGGTGCTTGGGATGGGGCTCCTGACCCCACACACTGAGCCAGACAGTCTCACGATTGACGATGTGCAACACGTCACGTTCCTCGGGGTCCTGAGTTTCTTTGACCCCATCCGACCCGAAGTCCCCGCGGCGCTCAAGAAAATTGCTGAGTTTGGCACGCGCGTCATTATGGCCACCGGTGACCTACCGGGCACCGCACTCGCTATCGCCAAAGAAGCCGGGTTCAAGGTATCCGCACAAAATGTCCTGACCGGTAGCCAGGTAGCCAAACTGACTGACGCTGAACTAACTGCGAAGCTTGACCACATCCACATTTTCGCGCGCGTCACACCCCGCGACAAACTCCGCCTCGTGAAGTTACACCAAGCCCGCGGGGAAATAGTCGCCATGACCGGCGACGGCGTCAACGACGCCCCTAGTCTCAAAGCCGCCAACATCGGCATCGCCGTCGGCAGTGGCACTGACGTCGCCAAAAGCGTCGCTGACCTGGTGCTACTCGATGATAATTTCGGCACCATCGTGGCGACCATTGAGGAGGGCAAACGTGTCCTCTCCAACATCAAAAAGGTGTTTGTGTACCTCATGAGTAATGCGCTGGACGAGCTGATTCTGGTCGGAGGGGCAATTATCGTCGGCGTTGCCCTCCCGCTGACCGCTGTCCAGATCATCTGGGTCAACCTGTTTACCGGCAGCATCCCCGCCATCGCGTTTGCGTTTGACAAGCAACTCATGCGCGAGAATGACCAAACCAGCAAAACCCTGTTCGATCGCCGCGTCATCTTTCTCACGCTCGGGGTTGGGTTTGTCACCTCAGGACTACTACTCACCCTCTACCTCACGATGCTCGGCCAAGGAGTCAGCGAGCAAATCGCCCGCACCGTCCTGTTCGCATCGTTTGGGTTCTACACACTCCTGATTGCCTACTCATTTATGGACCTTAGCCGACCCCTCTACCGCTACAATTTCCTCCAGAACAAGCTCCTCAACGTCGGGTTCGTCGTCGGATCATCCCTCATGCTCCTGACGCTCTACCTCCCCTTCTTCCAACAACAGTTCGACATTGTCACCCTTCCCACACAATGGCTCATATTCGTAGCCGGCTGGCTAGTATTGCAGGTAGTGATAGTAGAACTACTCAAACTAATTGCCAATGTATTTTTGGTGAAATATTGATTTATAACAACAATAATGTTCTAATGCACGCTCTATGGCGCGGAAACCTAATTTTACTAAAAAGAAGAAACGAAAGGCGCACGGCGCTACGTTTTGGGATCGTGAGTACACGAACCCGGAGTATCTCAAACTATCCCTCAACGAGAGTGGGGATTTGACCAAATTCACCCGCTGGGTGATTCGGTTTAAACGGGGCGATATTTTAGGGGTGGGCGCCAGTGCGTTTGACGCTGGGTGTGGAAACGGTCGGAACTTGATTTATTTAGCCAACGAATTTGAAATGATTGGCGCGGGAGTGGACATCTCGTCAGCCGCCATCGCTCAAGCCAAGGCTGCCAGCAAGGACCTGGGTATCCACTACCACGTCGGGAGCGCAGGATCGACGCTACCCGCTGCAGACAGCTCCCAGTCACTGGCGCTCGACATGATGACTTCACACTTCCTCGACGCTGATGGTCGCACCCACTTGCGTGATGAGTTGCACCGCATCATGCAACCAGGCGGCTTCTTATTTATGAAAACGTTCCTCCGGGACAAAGACCTCCATACCGAGCGTCTGATCCGTGAAATGCCCGGACCAGAGGAAGGTAGCTACATCCACCCCGTTATGGGTGTCGCTGAGCACGTCTACACCGAAGAAGAACTGGTAGCGTTCCTAGAGGAGAAATTTATCGTCCGCAAAATCTACCGCTCGCACAAACACGTCAGTAAAGGCAAAGCTGCCCGGAGGCGAACCATCAGCATTTACGCCGAAAAGGACTACTAGCCAGGAGGAGTGTGGTATCCACAAAAAATTCAGAACAACGCAAACGTCTACGTATCGTATATGATACATAGACGTTTTTGCGACTAGTGTCCAGTACACGGTAGCAAACCGGCACGTACCACTCTGTTATACTTTGGCTATGCAACCTCTCACCAGCAAGTTTTCTCACGCCATCCGCGGTATTGCCTATGCTCTACGCCACGACCGCAGTTATCGCGTGCAGGTCTATTTGATTGGCGCAATCGTCATTGGAGCATTTGTGTACTTTGATCCGTTGGAGCAGTGGGAAGTATTGTTTGTGCTACTAGCCTATACTCTAATGCTCGTGACCGAACTCCAGAACTCTGCTCTGGAATCGGCTCTTGATCAAATTCACCCAGAGCGCCATAGTGCAATCGGCCGCAGCAAAGATATGGCAGCCGGAGCAGTGCTCACTGCTAGTGCGTTTTTTCTTATCGTAATTGCTATGTTGGTGTACGGCCGGATTTAGAGTGGTAGTTCCCCATCCTCGTCTTCATACATAATCCCGAACTCCATGTTGGCTGTGGCATCGGCCATGTCACCAAACAGCACGTTGGTTGGGGGGAGGAATATGGTGTTATCAACCGCAGGCCAGGTGAGGCAGTCGTACTGGATTTCGGTAGTGTAATCAATTGCAGCCGACGAGTCACCAAACCCAGTGAACTCAGTTTGGTCTTGCTTGACCCCAAACAACTGCCCGTCTATCTCTGACCAGATATACAACGTAGCCGTATCATAAATAATCGAAGCCACCGCCTGCCCGGTCAAATCAGGCGCCGGAACGACAAAATCAGCCCGCACACGCTCGTCCGCGATAAACATGTTACCGCTGATCTCAGCTTCGAGTGGATTAGGGATATACGTGATCTGGCATTCGAGGTTTTGGTTACGATTATAGAGCGACTCGATACTCCCCGCCCCAGCAAATGACTCGCGCTCCGGTAAATCAGCTGACTGTGTGTCTCGGGCTGTCGCATCAGTACTCAGGGCGTTGTCTGTCGCTGGTACAATTTCCATCCCAGTTGGACCACCAAAAATACTCACGTACCCAAACGCCACCATAAGCAACGCACCAAATGCAAAAATACCAAGTAGTTTCATAGGGTAAGTATAGCACTTGGCTAGCTGTTTATGGCATACTAATAGACATGTCATATGGATCGAGACTATTGCGCCGGGTTGCCTTGTTGGGGGTGCTGATTGGGTGCAGTGGTGTGGCCGCCGGGATGCTGATTGTGGCCGAGAGTCAGCAAGTCAGCTACTCCTACGCTGTAGCCCCGATCGACACCACCGAGGCATTTCCGCTTGGGGTTGATCCTCGTAACGCCACCATCAATGAGCAAATCATCGTCGACGAGTTTTACGACGAGTTTCTTGCTGTGCATGACTTCCAGTCCAACTCCTGGTGGTCGCGCGTCACTGCGGTCCTGCAGACCAGCACCGCTTTTCAGCTACTAGCATCGCCAGTCAGCCGGATTATTGTTATCTGGCCAGGCGAACGCTCTGAGCAAGCGACCAAAAACATCGGTGATGTGCTGCGGTGGGATACAGCGCAACGGGCTGAATTCTCAGCTTTGATGACCGACAACGAACTGTCGTTTGACCAAGGGTTCGTGCCGCCAGGCCAGTACATCACCCATCGCTACGCTACCCCAGCTGACATCGCTACTCAGCTGCAGTCCTCGTTCGCTGAGTCGGTGACTGATCGGTACACCGCTGATATCGAGCGGGTGGTGCCACTGGCTGACACCCTAATTATTGCCTCTCTAATTGAGCGCGAAGCTAGTGATTTTACCAACATGCGCGAGGTTTCGGGTGTGATTTGGAACCGGCTGTTTATTGATATGAAATTACAACTCGATGCGAGTTTGCAGTACGTCAAAGCCGAAAACCCAAATGACGAAAACTGGTGGCCAGCGGTCCGACCGGCGGACAAATTCCTCGACTCTGCATTCAACACCTACCAAAACGCCGGATTGCCCCCGGCACCAATTGCCAACCCGTCAGTCGAAGCCATCGTAGCCACCCTCAACCCAATGGTGACTGACTGTCTGTATTATTTCCATAGCCGCACTGGTGAGTATTACTGCTCGGTAACCTATCCCGAGCACGTCGCCAAACTAACCGAAGTCTACGGCCTCAGCCAGTAGCTGCTAGACCGGGCAGGTCACCGGGTCATTGATGCGCTTGCACAGTGTGTAGGTGGTCAGACCAAGCAGCAGCACCCCCAACACCCCAAACTCCGCTCCCTGCCACGGCAGATACGTGAGTAACCAAGCAATCCCCAGCAATTTGAAGGCACCGGCCAAGATAACAGTCCCACACGCCGCACAACCAATCCCAAGTATGCCACTGACAAACCCACCAATCCCGGTCAGGGTCAAACGAGAGTCAACCCGTGCGAGCCGGCGACTGCGTACGATGTAGAACCACAGTAGAGACACATTAACCCCCAGAAGAATCGCTAGCAGGACCGTGTAGGTGGCCGCAAACCAAGTAAAATTGGTCAACAAAACACCGTGTAGGCTGAAGAAAAATGCCAGTTTGGTACCCCAGTCGATAGTGGGTGAAGTTATAATCGAAACCAGCAACGCTTGGTTGGGTAGCAGTAGCAGCATAGATATGGTCACCAGAGCCACCACTAACGTCACAATCACATAGCGTGGACGTTGATACACTCGGTGGAGTGCAGTCAGTATCATAGTTAGGCTTCGTCGCGAGCGATTTGAATCAGCTGCTCAATTGCCGCTAGGGGTAGCGCACCATTAATCGGATACGTTTTACCTGACGGCCCGATAAGGATGCTCCAAGGTGTGCCCCCGCCACCAGTGGCAATGGCATTTTGTCGGTCAGCTTCAACTGCAGCCACAAATTCTCCTCCAGCGATACACGCCTCAAGCACAGCCGCGCCCACTCCAGCCGCAGCTGCTAGTTGCGGTACAAGTACAGCGTGGGACGCCGATTCTCCAGCCGCGCGAGCGGCAAAATACCCATCGGTAAACGTCCAGAACGCCGCGGTACCGGCGATATCAGCCACACACTCAGACGCGATAGCGACGAATTCGGCTTGGGGGTGGATTTGTGCGATTGGTGAGTGCCGGTAGACCCAAGCCACATCATCAGTGGTAGCAATCACTTGATTCATTGTGTCATGGAACCGACCGCAGAACACGCAGTCAAAATCCGAGTATTCGACGATGGTGATAGCCGCGTCCGCTGGACCTTTACGGTGATCATCAGGCGTCACGGCCGCTACTTGGTCGGTGCGGTCCACCTCCTGGGGCGCGGCCGTTGGTTGCCCGGCAAGTGGTGTGACAGTTGATCCACCACTCATGTATAGACCAATCCCAATCGCTATCCCTGCCACCACGATAGAAGCGGGGACGAGTAAATCCTTCCAAATTGGCTGCGCGGCTGCGACGTAAACTGGCTGGGTTGGTTGTTCGTTCATATGATTCAAATTATAGTCTCTAGTATACCCTTGGCGAGCGACGAGTCCAAATCACTTATCGACCCCCAGCCAAACGGCGACGGTTCGCGGCGGCAGTGGCTTGCGCCGTGCGTTTTTTGGTGTGTTCGGTGTAGCGACTCTTACTGCCACTTTTGTCCTGCAGCCAGGCGCGCTCGCGGTGTAGTTTATAGTAATTATCCAGTGAGCGCGGGTCAAGCGTACCAGCGTCGATAGCGGCCAAAACCGCACAGCCTGCACTTTTGTCATGATCGCAGTTACTAAACCGACAGGCAGTAGCGAGCGTCTCGACGTGGCTGATCAGCTGGTCATCTTCGAGTGATTCGTTATCAGCCAGACTGAGCTCCCGCATCCCTGGCGTGTCAATCAAATACCCACCGGTAGGGAGCGCGAACAACTGCCGGGTAGTGGTGGTGTGTCGGCCTCGACTATCGTTCTCGCGGACGTCTTGTACCGCTTGGTCGGCATTACCCATCAGCCAGTTGGTGATGGTTGATTTGCCGGCGCCAGATGAACCTAGCAGCACCGCCGTGGTGTCGGCCTTGATATGGTCTGTAATGGTAGCCAGACCAGCGCCCGTTGTAGCGGTTGTCACCAGGACGGGGTGTGCCCCAGCCACCGCTGACACCTGTGCCACCTGCTCATCAAGATTGGTCGCCGCGTCGGCTTTGTTGAGAATAACCACCGGAGCAATCCCACTCTGGAGCGCCAACGCCAAATACCGTTCCAGCCGACTAACGTTAAAGTCTCCATCGAACCCCATCACAATAAACATGAGATTGACGTTGGTCACCAAGATTTGCGGCTGCAGGGTTTCTTGGTCCAGACGTTCAATAGTACTCGTACGGGGCAGGATTTCTTCAACCACTGCTTGGGTGTCATCAATGAGCGATACCATGACCCAATCGCCAACTTTGGGGTACGCCCCACTCTCATGGAACTCACCGCGCACGGTCGCTAGCAACGTGCGCTCGGGTAGAGCAACCGTTATATGTACCCGCTGCACTTCTATCACGCGACCTTTGTACATACCTTATAGACCGCGTTTATGTTTCCAGTACGGGGCCGACCCAATTAGCAACGTATGGAACCGCGCGACGAATTCGTTCGCTCCTTCGGCGTACATTTTATCAAAATACCGCTTGCGAAAGTCATGGATATCGTCTTTGCTATACACCAAAGCACCGGCTTGAAAGCAGAAATTGCAATACTCTGCGCGCTCCCGCTCGGAGTGTTCACCTTCAAGTAGCGTCAGGCACATGTGACAGGTGTCTTTCATTCCCCTACTATACCAAATTTTCACCGCTCGGGCAGCCCCGGTCTGCGTCTGCTATACTGTCAGCTACTACAAGTAAGCAAATTGATTATGGCCATGTACGAAGGAAATTGGAAGTGTAGCGGGTGTGGCGGCGCAATTACGCAGCTCCCCTTTCAGCCCCGTAGTGAAAGCGGACTCACCTGTCGCGACTGCTACGGCAAAAGCAA
>Ga0306872_100135_pt1 | contig 32298 bp, 27 predicted proteins | sample AntRauMeHopE1498_FD_190455 | JGI IMG/M metagenome (GOLD analysis project Ga0306872, IMG submission 190455) | Saline lake microbial communities from Rauer Islands, Antarctica - Metagenome Hop E1 #498 (v2) (version 2) | ecosystem: Environmental > Aquatic > Non-marine Saline and Alkaline > Saline ...
ACCCCATGGGTGCAGATTTTGACTATCACGAGGAGCTTAAAAAGCTAGACGTTGATGCTCTCAAAAAGGACCTGCACGCTTTCATGGTCGAGTCTCAGAGTTGGTGGCCAGCTGACTGGGGCCACTACGGCGGATTAATGATTCGGATGGCTTGGCACTCGGCAGGTACCTATCGCACCGCAGATGGTCGTGGCGGTGGAGGCTCGGGAAGTCAGCGCTTCGCCCCCTTGAACTCTTGGCCAGATAATGTGAACTTAGATAAGGCCAGGCGGTTGCTTTGGCCAATAAAGAAAAAGTATGGCAACAAGCTTTCCTGGGCGGACCTCATGATTTTGGCCGGCAACATGGCCTATGAATCCATGGGTCTAAAGACCTTCGGCTTTGGTTTTGGCAGAACAGATATTTGGCAGCCTGAAAAGGATGTTTATTGGGGTGCCGAGCAAGAGTGGCTAGCACCTTCGGACTCTAGATATGAAGATGTAGAGATTCCATCGAGCATGGAGAACCCATTGGCGGCCGTTCAGATGGGCCTGGTTTATGTGAACCCGGAGGGCGTTAACGGCAAGCCTGATCCACTTAAAACTGCTGGTCACGTGCGCGAAACATTTGCCCGGATGGCTATGAATGACGAGGAGACCGTTGCGCTAACCGCCGGCGGTCACACTGTAGGAAAGATGCACGGCAATGGCCGTGCTGAAAACCATGAGGCAGTTCCGGCGGCAGCAGGTCTTCACGAAGCCGGTCTTGGTTGGATGAATCACACAACCAGAAGCATTGGCACTGACACCGTTTCTTCAGGTCTCGAAGGCGCCTGGACCACCCACCCCACCAAGTGGGACAACGGGTATTTCTCCATGCTCTTTAAGCACGAATGGGAATTGGTAAAGAGTCCAGCCGGAGCGTTTCAGTGGGAGCCAATCAATATTGCCGAAGAAGATATGCCGGTCGATGTCGAGGACTTCTCAGTTCGTAAGAACCCGGTTATGACCGATGCCGATATGGCAATGATTAAAGACCCGGCGTATCTGGAAATCTCTAAGAAGTTCTATGCCGACCCGGATTACTTCTCGGACGCGTTTGCAAGGGCTTGGTTCAAACTCACCCACCGAGACATGGGACCAGTTGTAAGGTATTTCGGCCCAGATGTGCCGAAAGAAGAGCTGATTTGGCAGGACCCGGTTCCAGCCGGTAATAAGTCATACGACCTAACCGCACTGAAGGCAAAGATTGCTGAATCGGGACTGTCAGTCTCGGACATGGTTTCCACCGCATGGGATTCGGCACGCACGTTCCGCGGATCGGATTTGCGCGGCGGAGCTAACGGTGCTCGAATTCGACTGGAGCCACAAGTCGGCTGGCTCGGTAATGAGTCTGAGCGACTAAACCGGGTACTTGCGGTACTGGAGCCAATTGCCAATCAGGCCGGGGCAAGCCTGGCTGATGCTATCGTGCTGGCGGGAAACTTGGGCATCGAGCAGGCGGCCAAGCTTGCTGGACATCAGATTGCAGTTCCGTTCTCACCGGGCCGCGGAGACGCGTCCCAGGAATGGACCGATGTTGAATCATTTGAACCGCTAGAGCCAATCCACGATGGCTTCAGAAACTGGATCAAAGAAGATTACTCAGTGGGGGCAGAGGAAATGATGCTCGACCACGCTCAGCTTTTGGGTCTTACGGCCCATGAGATGACCGTTTTGGTTGGCGGCATGAGGATGCTTGGCACCAACCATGCTGGCACCAAGCACGGTGTTTTCACCGAGCGTGAAGGCCACCTAACAAACGACTTTTTTGTGAACCTTACGGACATGACCTATGTCTGGGAACCGGCTGGCTACAACCTCTACAACCTGAGGGATCGCAACACTGGAAAAGTAAAGTTCACCGCTACGCGGGTTGATCTAGTGTTTGGCTCTAATTCAATCCTGCGGGCATACTCCGAGGTCTATGCCCAGGATGACAATGGTCCAAAGTTTGTCAAGGACTTTGTTGCCGCTTGGAATAAGGTCATGAATGCAGATCGGTTTGATCTGAAGTAATTCTTTGGCGAACCTGAATTATCCCGGCCAAGCCCCTCCGCTTTGGCCGGGATTTTTCTTGGGTAGGAAGCTTTGTTTTTCGTCACGAAAAATTATCGGATCACGAACCAAACTCGGGCGAGTACCAATTTGCTTAGGTAATTGGTTGCGCCAAGCATCTCCCAGCAGTCAAGCAGCATTGGAAGAGCTGAACCCAGTCCCTACTACACTTTGTGATTACAAAGTTAATTCGTCAAAGGAGTCGACATGGGAAATCAAATGCGCATAGGCCTTATCGGAACCGGCAGAATTGGCTTGGTGCACGCGCAGAGCGTGGCGTCAACTCCGGGTGTGGAGCTCAGCATGGTGGCGGATGTTTTCTTAGAGGGAGCTCAAAAGACGGCTACCGAATTTGGCGGTCAGGCAAGCTCGGACCCTTATTCGGTTTTCGATAAGTCAAAGGTAGATGCGATCATAATCGCATCTCCAACTTCGACTCATATTGATTTGATTGAAGCGGCTATTGATGCAGGGATCCCTGTCCTTTGTGAAAAGCCAATCGATTTGGAGATTGAAAGAGTCGAGGCGCTTCGTGAAAAGGCGGCTGGATCTAAGACCGCAATTGTTTTGGGTTTCAACAGAAGGTTCGACCCGCATTTCAACTCTGTCCACAAGCGAGTGGCGGCCGGTGAAATTGGCAAACTAGAGCAACTCGTGATCATCTCTAGAGACCCAGCGCCGGCAAGCAATGACTACCTAGCGGTCTCGGGTGGCATCTTCAGGGACATGACTATTCACGATTTTGACATGGCCAGATTCTTTGTGCCGGAAATCGTCTCGGTGACCGCAAACGGCTTCAACCAATTCTCAAAGGACATAGCTGACTTAGGTGACTTTGATGCTGTGTCGGTGACTCTCCGTGGAGCAAACGACGAGCTAGTTGCGATTACGAACTCCAGGCATGCCATTTATGGTTTTGATCAGAGGCTGGAAGCCTTTGGCGATAAAGGAATGCTGAGGGTTGAGAACATTACCGAGACCAACGTTCGCCACTACACCGCCGAGCGTGTTGAAGCTAGGGAGCCTTACCAAAACTTCTTCTTGCAGCGCTACATGGATTCCTACCGCCTAGAGCTGCTGGCCTTCATCGGCCGCATTAATGGTGAAGTGACGGACAGCCCAGAATTTGAAGATGGAAGAGCTGCGCTGATTCTGGCAAATGCTGCTCTCGAGTCAGCAAAGACTGGAAAGACGATCTCGGTCGTAGCATAATTCAGAATTTGTTATAACAAAGTCAAAAACTCTGGCAGAATGGCTGGAGGGAGGTAAACCATGAGTCATGATCTGATTTCCATGGGCAGAATCGGTGTCGATATCTACCCGCTTCAAATTGGGGTAGGGCTTGAAGAGGTAACCACCTTTGGAAAGTTTTTGGGCGGAAGTGCTACCAATGTTGCTGTTGCCGCATCGAGATACGGCTTAAGTTCTGCGATTATCACCAAGGTCGGGCAAGACCCTTTTGGCAATTATTTGGTGAGTGAGCTTGAGCGACTCGGGGTGGACAATCAATTTGCTGGTCGGTCCAAAGACCTCAAAACCCCAGTTGTATTTTGTGAGATTTTTCCACCAGATGATTTTCCGATTTACTTTTACCGAGAGCCAAAAGCCCCGGATTTAGAAATTAGGGCTGACGAGCTTGATCTAGAAGCCATCAGAGCCGCAGGAACCTTTTGGTTTACCGTCACAGGCCTAAGCCAGGAGCCTTCAAGGGCCGCGCACCATAAAGCCCTAGAGGTGCGGGAGGGCAAGAGCGAAACGATTATTGATCTAGATTATCGAGAAGTCTTTTGGGATTCTGAGCTTGAAGCTCGAGATGAAATTGCCAGGGTGCTAGGTAAGGTCACTGTTGCGGTGGGTAATCGCGAGGAATGCCAGGTGGCTGTTGGAGAGTCTGACCCAGACCGCGCAGCCGATGCTCTTCTGGAGCGCGGGGCAAGGCTAGCAATCGTAAAGCAGGGCCCTAAGGGGGTCCTGGCAAAAACCAAAGAGCAGCGAGTAGTGGTGGAGCCCTACCCGGTTGAGGTCATAAATGGGCTCGGTGCTGGCGACGCTTTTGGCGGAGCACTTTGTTACGGACTTAGCCAGGGCTGGGAGCTTGAAAAAATATTGCGGTTTGCGAATGTCGCAGGAGCAATCGTTGCCTCCAGGCTGGAGTGTTCCACAGCCATGCCTTTCGCTCAAGAAGTAGAGGTAATCTTGAAGGAGAAAAAATGGGCCTAACTATTGAGCAGATTACTGATCTTCGAGTTACGGACCCGAAGGCTATTCGGCTAAATCTCAAGGAGCGTGCGCGACGCCCAATTGTGCAAGGCGACGGTAATTTATTTATCTTGGCTGCCGATCACCCCGCAAGAGGGGCGCTTTCAGTAAATGGCAGAGAAAACGCCATGGCCGATAGGCATGACTTATTGCAGCGCTTCGCCAAGGTGCTAGGCAATCCTCGGGTTGATGGAGTGCTTGGAACCCCGGACATTCTTGAAGAGCTGACGCTCATGGGCTTGATGGAAGGTAAGTTGGCGGTCGGCTCCATGAACCGAGGTGGAATTCGAAACTCGGTATTTGAGTATGACGATCGCTTTACTTCTTATACCCCAAAGGCAATCAGCGATAGTGGCATCGACTTTGCAAAAACACTGCTGAGGATCAATCTGTCCGACCCGGCAACCGTAAGAACTCTCGAAGAGCACGCCCGGGTAATAGATCAGTGCAATGAACTCTCTTTGCCTATTCTGCTTGAACCATTTATGAGTGAGCGGGTTGATGGCAAACCAACCAACATCTTGACCACCGAGGCGGTCGAACTATCTGTTGCAATTGCATCGGGGCTGGGGTCCTCTAGCGCTTACAGTTGGTTGAAGTTACCGGTGGTCGAAAACATGGAGCGAGTCGTGCGAGCATCAACTCTGCCCGTTTTGCTTTTGGGTGGTGATGGCAACAGCGACCTAGGTGAGCTCTTTGAAAGCTGGAGTAGCGCCTTGGCCCTGCCAGGTGTTAGGGGTTTGGTGGTTGGAAGATCGCTACTTTACCCCGAAGACGGCGACGTTGTGAAGGCCGTTGAGGCTGCTTCGCGTCTAGTTCACCCTTAGAAAATTTGATTTGGAGAGGAAATAATGAGAATCATACCGATGTGGATAAACGGAAAAGCAGTGCCAAGTAACTCAGGCCGAATGGGAGATGTCTACGACCCCGCACTCGGTGAAGTGACGGCTCAGGTTGGTTTCGCTGATCAGGCTGAAATAAATAGCGCAATAGCAGCGGCGAAAGAGGCTTTCCCGGCCTGGCGAGATCTCTCGTTAGCCAAGAGGCAATCAATCATGTTCAAGTTTCGTGAGTTACTGGAAGCAAAAAAACCGGAATTAGCCGCAATCATTACCGCAGAGCACGGCAAGGTTCTTTCCGATGCTCTGGGTGAAATCACTAGGGGCCAAGAAGTTGTTGAGTTTGCTTGCGGCTTGGCCCACCTTCTAAAGGGAGAGTTTTCGGAGAATGCTTCCACGAACGTGGATGTTTATTCGATGAAGCAACCCTTGGGGGTTATCGGAATCATCTCACCATTTAATTTTCCCGCCATGGTTCCGATGTGGTTTTTCCCAATTGCTATTGCCGCCGGCAACACGGTGGTTATCAAGCCGAGTGAGAAAAATCCTTCGGGGTCTATCTGGATGGCGGAACTGTGGAAAGAGGCAGGGCTTCCAGACGGCGTATTCAACGTGCTAAACGGAGATAAAGAAGCCGTGGATGGCCTATTGAATCACCCGGACGTGCAATCGATTTCCTTTGTTGGATCTACCCCGATTGCGCAGTACATCTATGAGACCGCAGCCAAAAATGGCAAGCGGGTGCAGGCCCTGGGTGGCGCAAAAAACCACATGCTGGTCTTGCCGGACGCCGATTTGAACTTGGTAGCGGATTCAGCGATTAATGCTGGATTTGGATCTGCGGGCGAAAGATGCATGGCAATTTCCGTTGTCCTGGCAGTCGAGCCGATCGCGGATGAATTGATTGGCCTGATTCAAGATCGCATGAAGCTGATAAAGGTCGGCGATGGACGAAGGTCTTGCGACATGGGGCCACTTGTAACTAAGCAGCACCGGGACAAAGTCGCCTCCTACATTGAGCAGGCGAGTGTGGATGGTGCGGATATAGTCGTGGATGGCCGAATCGTCGAGGCCGATGGAGCTGCCAACGGCTTCTGGCTTGGTCCCACCTTGATTGACAAGCTACCAACTAGCTCTAGGGCCTATAAAGAAGAAATCTTTGGCCCAGTCCTGTCGATTATTCGGGTTTCCAGCTACCAAGAGGGTCTTGATCTAATCAACTCCGGGGAATTTGGGAACGGGACTGCAATCTTCACAAACGATGGCGGTGCAGCCAGAAGGTTCCAAAATGAAGTTGAGGTTGGAATGATTGGGATTAATGTTCCAATCCCGGTTCCAGTTTCCTACTTCAGCTTTGGTGGCTGGAAGCACTCGCTATTCGGAGATTCCAGAGCTCATGGTGCAGAAGGTTTCCGATTCTTTACCAGGGAAAAAGTTGTCACTTCTAGATGGCTTGACCCAAGCCACGGTGGAATCAATCTGGGGTTCCCACAAAACTGATGAGAATTGCCGTGACCGGCTCCACTGGATTCGTCGGGAGCAACATCGTGACTGTCCTTAGCAATGTCGGTCACGATGTGGTTGGTCTGATTAGAAAACCCCAGAGTATGCCTTGGGAAACTAGGGAAGTCGATTTTTCGGCTGAGGAATCTCTAGTTAAACAAATGCATGATTGCCAGGTGGTTGTTCACTGCGCAATTGCCAACGACTTTAATCGCCTGATGCAGGATAGGCCTTTTGCCTATGACGCTTTTGTGGGGATGACCTCTAGGGTGGTTCGGGCTGCGAATCAAGTGGGAGCCAAGCCAATCTATATCTCGACTGATTGGGTTATGGATGGGACCTCTCATCTTGTTATTGAATCTGATCCCGGCAACCCGCTTAATATATACGGCTACCTAAAAGCCCTAGGGGAGCAGGTGGTAAGGGATTTGGCTCCCAGCAATGGGGCGATTTGCAGGATTGGCGGTGTGATGGGGGTCCATCAAACAAAAGCCGAAGGGCCCAGAAACCAAGATGTTGGTTTCGGTTATTTTGTGACCTCATTGGTCAAAGCGCTGCAAGCCAATCAAAGCTTTGCAGTTTGGTCGGGAGATCGGGTAAACAACATCGCCACCCCATCACTGGCCTCTGAGATTGGTGCCCAAATCGACAGGATAGTGTCGCTCGACGAGTCAGGAACATTTCATCTAGTTGGGGACGACGCTATCGACAGGTTCGGTTTGGCAATGATGGCGGCGAGAATCTTTCATCTACCAAGCGATTTAATCCTCCAAACCGAGCCACCAGAATCTGAGCTCTTCCCAGCCGCGGTTCCGGTTGACACTTCCTTGGATAATAGGCTGACCAAAAAGAAGCTCAAGCTCGGACCAACGAGCCTAAATGATCTACTTATAGCCCTGAGGCGTGAGCTTGAAACTGGAACACTTGCCCCTATAACGACTCATCTTCCGAGAGCTTGACCTTTTGAATTTCGTGTGTCAGAGCCTCTAGTTCTGCACCGCCAGCCATTGCCCTGGTTAATTCATCAAGCTCCACGGTTTCGCGCTGGAAGTCATTAATCATCTTGCCCCGGTTGAGAAGATAAAAGCGATCGCCAACCAAAAACGCGTGGTGCGGGTTGTGGGTGATGAAAACCACTGCGACACCGCGCTCTTTCGCGGCCAAAACATACTTTAGAACAATGCCCGATTGTCTAACACCCAGGGCACTGGTTGGTTCGTCCAAAATCAAAACCTTGGCACCGAAATAAACCGCTCTAGCAATAGCCACAGCCTGACGCTCGCCCCCACTCAGGGTTCCAATTGCTTGGTCGGTGTCCCTAAGATCAATGCCCATTCTCAAGAGCTCTTCTTTGGCAAGAGTTTTCATCTTTTTAACATCGAGTCGACTCAATGGCCCCCAGCCCTTGGTGATTTCGTTTCCAAGAAAGAAGTTTCTCCAAACTGACATCAGTGGGATGGTGGCCAGGTCTTGGTAGACCGTGGCTATTCCCCTAGCAAGCGCGTCTCTTGGGGAATTGAAAGAGATTTTCGAACCCTCTAGTAGAAATTCACCAGAGGAGGGTGCGTGAACGCCACTCAGGGTTTTGATCAATGTGGACTTACCGGCACCATTGTCACCTAAGACGCAAGTGATAGTGCCGGCTTGCACCTCCATGGTCACATCGGATAGCGCAATGACGCTTCCAAACTGCTTTCCGACATTTTTTAGCTCAAGTGCCGCGGTCATTTTTTACCACCCTTGGTTGAGGTTCTGCCAACAAAGCTATTGATGAGAACTGCGATGAACAGGATGGCGCCCAAGAAGGTGAATAGCCAGTCTGAATTCCAAAGTGCGAAGGGGATGCCGATGTAGGCCATGCCCATAACGGCGGCTCCAATCGAAGCTCCAATGGCCGAGCCTTTACCTCCGGTGAGCAGGGTTCCTCCTACGACAGCGGCAATGATGTAGAAGAACTCCATTCCCACACCCTGACCCGCCTGCATGCCCTTGAGGCGAAGCACCAACATGATCCCAACTAACGCCGCAGCGCCCGAGGTCATCATGAATAAAATGATTTTTGTTCGGGCTACTGGGACTCCGGCATTGCGGGCGGCATTTGCATCGCCACCGGATGCGAATATCCAGTTGCCAAATTTAGTTCTAGTGAGCACCCAGGTGGCCAAAAGGGTTAGCGCAATCCACCAGAACAGCGTGATCTGAAAGTTAGATCCCAGGATCTCTATTTTTGAGGCAAAAATTGCTTCCGCTTGTTCGAAGTTGGGGGCTTCATCAGTGTTCGCTACTCGAACCGTGCCGGTGATTTCCTTGGTTACCGCTAGGTTCGCGCCTCGCAAGACGAAGAAGGTGGCGAGTGTGACAATAAAAGATGGAAGTCCGGTTTTGACCACCAGCCAACCGTTTACAAAACCCACAAGAAGTGCAAAAACCAAAACCAGAGCAATCGAAGACCAAATGTCTAAGCCAAGTTCGGTTACCAGCATTCCGGTTAGGAGTCCTGAAGTGCCAACCATTACTCCGGTGGAGAGGTCAAACTCCCCACCAATCATCAAAAGGGCGACAAAGACCGCAATGATGCCAATGGGAGCGGCGATGTCGGTCCAGCCTGCGATGCCGCCGGGCTGACCAAAGTTTCCCGTGGTGTCAAAAGAGGAGAAAAGGGTGAAGATGGCAATCGCGCCAAGAAGAGCCCCAAATTCTGGCCTTTTCAAGAGTTTGTTTAGAAATGTGGACTTTTTTACTCGCTCATCTTTTATTGCGCTGCTCATCGCTACTCCTAAATCCGAATGCTAATAAGAAAAAACTGGTGGGCCGAGTTCCCCCAACCCACCAGTTTTAATTGTTCCTTAATTACTAGCGAGTTCCAGACTCCACCAGCGACATTACCTTGTCAACATTTGACGAAGTGACAAAACCTGGTCCAGTGTACATTGGCAGGCCTCCACCGAGCTCGTGTCCGTTGGTTAGGTTTAGGTACAACAAGGTGACCGCTAGGTAACCTTGTGCATACTGCTGCTGGTCAATTGCGAATGCGATTGTCCCATCCTTGATGGCCTGCAACGCGTCGCCAGACATGTCAACAGTTCCAATCATGATGTCGCGTCCCAGTTCTTCAACTGCTGGCAGTGCTGCCTTGGCCGCGATGTCAGCGTTTAGAGCGAAGACTGCGTCGATGGATGGGTCGGCCTCAAGAGCTGCCTTGATCTTTGCGCTTGCAGCAGTTAGGTCCTGAAGTCCACCATCTAGGTTGAAGTCAACAACGTTGCCGAAGGTTTCACGAGCGCCATTGCAGCGATCCTGAAGCCCCAAGTTTGCTGCCTCTTGAATTGGGCAGAGCACCTTTGTGACACCGGCCTCCTTGAACTTGGTACCAGCTTCGCGGCCGGCAACAATCTCATCTTGGCCCACGTGTGTAAATGCGCCTAGTTCCTTGAATACATCAGAACCGGAGTTCAGAGTGACCAAAGGAATACCAGCAGCAGCGGCTGCCAACATTGCATCTTTAATCGCGCCTGGGTCTGGTGCAGAAGCGGCGATAGCGTCGCAGCCTGCAGCAATACCGGCGTCAATTGTTGCGGCTTGACGTGCAGAGTCGTTGATTGAGCCCTGGTAATCAATTGTGATTCCTAGATCTTTACCAGCTTGCTCGGCACCGGCTTGAGCAACTGACCAGAATGTTCCGCCATCACCGTGGGTGTAGACGCAGACCTTGATGTCGCTTGTTACGGCGCCATCTGCTCCGGTTGAGTCATCAGCAGCTTGGGCACAACCTGTAAGCGCAAGAACCGAAATTGCAGCTATTGCGGCAAGTTTCTTGATGTTCATAAATAACCTCTCTTCGTTGAGTTAGCACCAGTCAAAAAAGGTATTTGCATGGCTAATCATTAGTATCGTCCTTTGTTATGACAAACAACGCGCACAAATTAACCTTGTTATGAAAAAGAAACTTTCGGCGCCTCCAAAGACTTTGTTTTGGTTTTATTTGTAATAACAAAGTATTAGGCTTTAGAGACTTAGGAGATTGCAATGACGCGTCATGAATTACTGATTTCTGGCTGGAGGCCCAGCTCGAGCACCAGATATGAATCAGTGGTGTCGCCTTATAACGGTGAGGTTGTCGGTGAGGTTGTAGCCGGCGCGAAAAAAGACGCAGAGTATGCGGTAGAGCAGGCGGAGATAGCCGGGGCACTTTGGCGCAGGACCCCCGCTCATAAGCGACAAGAAATTATGATGGCCGCCGCAGCGATTGCGGATACTCGCCAAGAGGAAATTGCCCAAATAATTTCCCGAGAAAACGGTAAGAGCATTTTGGAGGCTCGTGGTGAAGCCGGCAGAAGCGGCGAGCTAATCCGTTTGGCAGCATTTGAAGGCGCTCACCTTTACGGCTCAACCCTTCCCTTAGATGCGAACAAGGGTACGGGCTTAGAAAAAATCGGATTCACCATTCGCCAACCAGTTGGTGTGGTCGCGGCGATTAGCCCATTCAACTACCCAGCGTTGCTGGTACTTCACAAAATTGCCCCCGCTTTGGCCGTGGGCAACGCGGTCGTGCTCAAGCCGGCTAGGACAACTCCGCTTACCGCTATCGCTCTAGCACAATGTTTTTTTGATGCTGGTTTGCCCGAGGGCGTGCTGAGTGTGATCACCGGACCGGGTGCCGAACTGGGACACTCACTGGTGACAAACCCGAAAGTCAGAAAAATCTCTTTTACTGGATCAACCTCGGTGGGAGAATCCATCACCCGGGTCGCCGGAGTAAAAAAGCTCTCCCTGGAACTTGGTGCTTCTTCTCCCGTGATAGTGCTAAGTGACGCCGACATCGAACTTGCCGCGAGCGCAGTGGCCCTGGGTGGCTACATAAACGCTGGGCAGGTCTGTATTTCAGTTCAGAGGGTGATACTTCATAAAGACATCCGCGATGAATTCTTAGAAGCACTGGCACCAAAAGTTGCAGCCATCAAAATGGGGAACCCCTTGAATGAAGACAATCAGGTGGGTTCTCTGATTTCTGTCGCTGAAGCTCAAAGAGTGGAGGCTGCGATTAGTAATGCCGTTTCCCAAGGAGCTCAGCTTTTGATTGGTGGAGAGCGCGATGGGGCATTTGTTTCCCCTGCTATCTTGACCAACGTCGACCCGAGAACTTCAATTGCTCAGGATGAGCTTTTTGGACCCGCGGTAGTAGTGACTGATGCCGAAAGCGACAGGCACGCCATAGAGTTAGCGAACAGCACTGCTTACGGCCTGGGAGCAGGCATCTTTACCAGGGATGTTTCAAAATCAATTCAAGCGATGCGCGAAATCGATGCCGGAATTATCCATGTGAACTGGACTCCCTTGTGGCGGGCGGATCTAATGCCATACGGTGGTCTCAAGGCCAGCGGAGTGGGTAAAGAGGGTGTGAGAACCACCGCTCAGGAAATGACCGAAGAAAAGACGGTAATCATGCACGGGAGTGCCTGGTAGAGATGGAGAACCCAGTGACCACACCTAATTATGGCGAGACAATTCGATTGACCATGGCTCAGGCAGTGGTGAAGTTTATTGCTAATCAATACACCGTCTCGGACCTCGGCCGCCAGCGCTTTATTCCTGCGGCCTTCGGGATATTTGGTCATGGTAATGTCGCCGGCCTAGGTCAAGCACTCGATGAATACCACGATGACTTACCCTTCATGCAGGGCCGAAATGAACAGGGCCTAGCCCATGCGGCCATTGCCTTTGCCAAGCAGAGAAGAAGGACTCAAGTAATTGCGGTAACAGCTTCGGTTGGGCCCGGGGCAATGAACATGATTACTGCCGCTGGACTGGCAACAGTGAATCGCATTCCTGTGTTACTGCTCCCCGGTGATGTCTATGCCACTAGGCGACAGGGCCCGGTTCTTCAGCAGCTTGAAATATTCGGCAGCCCGGATATCTCCTCGAACGACGCTTTTCGGCCGGTATCAAGGTTCTTTGATCGGATAACTCGCCCGGAGCAACTTTTGTCATCCTTACCACAAGCTTTCAGGGTTTTAGCCAACCCAGTGGAGACCGGAGCTGTGGTTCTCTCATTGCCGCAAGATGTTCAGTCCCACGCCTACGACTACCCGATTAGCTTTTTCGAACCTCGAGACTGGAAGATCCGCAGAACCGTGCCAGAAGCTGATGATGTGTCAGCGGTGGCTGCACTAATTAGAGAGTCCAAGAAGCCGCTAATTATTTCTGGCGGCGGGGTCATTTATTCGGGCGCGGTTTTAGAGCTAGAAGCCTTGGCCAATGAAACTGGTATTCCAGTTTCTGAAACCTTTGGAGGTAAGGGTTCGGTTCAGAATCCAGGAAGCTGGCACCTGGCGGGCATCGGCCTAGAGGGCACGCCAATGACAAATAAAATTGCCGCCGAGGCCGACCTGATAATTCATGTTGGAACCCGCCTAACCGACTTTTCAACCGGTTCGCAATCAATTTTTCATAACCCAGCCGTGCGCTTTGCCTCAATCAACATTGCGGAGTTTGATGCCATTAAACAAGGGGCAGTTGCAATTGTCGCCGACGCGAAAATTGCGCTCGAAGCACTCACCAAAGAGCTAGCCGGCTTCAAGGTCCAGGATTCTTGGTCCGGGCATGCTAGTGAACGATTCTCGGCTTGGGTTGCGATACGCGATGCCTCACTGGATCCAGATCAACTATTTGATAAATCGGCTGAGGACCCTCGGACACTCACTGACGCAATTCTGACCCAGGGCCAACTCATCGGCGTGATGCAAGAAAAAGCCCAGGCCGGAGACGTACTTATCACTGCCGCGGGCGGTCCCCCCGGAGACATTCAGAAAGTTTGGGACGCCACTAACGGCAGGTTCGTTCACTCCGAATTTGGCTACAGCTGCATGGGATATGAGATACCAGGTGCCATTGGAGTTCGTTTGGCAACGCCAAATCACAAGAACCGAGTCGTCTCATTCATCGGTGACGGTACTTTTGTGATGGCCCCTACTGAAATTGTTACCGCTGCTCAAGAGGGCCTCCCAATAACAATTGTGGTTTCCGAAAACCGTGGATACCAGGTAATTAGAAGGCTTCAGATGTGGCGGGTTGGTCACCATTTCAGTAATGAGTTCCGCTACCGCGAACCGGGAGCCCTTGTTTCACCGGGCTCTGATGAAGACGCCGGGCGACTAGAGGGTGATTACCTAGACATCGATATTGTGCAGATGTCTCAAGGTATGGGCGCCAAGGCGTTTCGGCCGGTAACCGCCGATGAGTTCCGAAAAGTGCTGGATGACACTAGGGGTGAGAGCGGCCCGGTCGTGATTGTTGTTCCAACAATCCCGCACGCCAATCTCCCGGGCGCCGAAGTGTGGTGGGATGTTGCTCCGGCGGAGGCCTCGGCACAGCCTTGGCTCAAAGCCGTTCGTCAGGAATACAACGAGGGATTGGCCACCCAACGATGGCACGGCTAACCAGCCAGCAGTCTCAAGAGCTCCTCAGAAAAGAGCTTAAATCAGGCTCTAGCCTTGGGACTTTTATTGGTATGCCGGGAACTCTAAGTTATGAGCTGGCCGCGCTCGCTGGGTTCAACTGGGTCATTTGCGATTTAGAACACGGAGAGAATGAATTTTCCAATGTCTCAAGTGCCGTGGTGGGCTTCAATGGCCCGGTGATTACTAGGGTTCCGAGCCCATCGGCTGAGAATATCTCTCGAGCACTGGACCGAGGATCCGCTGGGGTGATGCTGCCTAAAATCTCTAGCTCGATAGAGCTTCAAGCTGCTTTGTCCAGCGTGGACTATCCACCTCAGGGGATTAGGGGAGTCGCGAGTTACAACCGCTCTGCTGGCTGGGGGAGTGATTCGGGCGCTTTAATAAATGCAAAGCCGGTAGTCATTGTTCAAGTAGAGACAAAATGGGCCGCCGATAACGCATTGGAAATAGCCGAGCACCCAAGAATTGACGCCGTCTTTATCGGGCCCTTGGATCTGTCGTTCAGCCTTGGAATGCCCAAGGAGTTTGAGAACCCAGATTTTCTGGCAGCGCTGGAAAGCGTTATCGCCGCATGTAAATCGAAAAACATGCCGGGGGGAATTCTCGCCACAGATGTAAAAAAGGCAATCGGGTATCGCGAACTGGGCTTTGATTTTATTGCCATCGGATCAGACAGCACTAGCCTGCTTGGAGCATTTAGTAGTCAAGTAGACCAATTGAGGAAAAAATAATGACTAGAGAAATCGGCGTTGGGCTTATCAGTGTTGGTTGGATGGGCAAAGTTCACTCTCGGGCCTATCAGAGTGTTCCTGTGATTTACCCAGAGCTTGGCATAAAGACAAGACTTGTGATTGCAGCCGATACAGCTTCAGACCGGGTCGAATATGCGATTCAGACGCTCGGCTATGAAAGCGGAACTCTCGACTATCACGATGTCTTAAACCACCCAGATGTTGATGTCGTTTCGATTTGCGCACCAAACTTTTTGCATGCGGAAATTGGAATAGCCGCCGCCAAGGCGGGAAAGGCGTTTTGGATCGAAAAGCCCGTGGGTCGCTCAGCTCAGGAGACCGAAGCGGTTCAAGAGGCTGCGGTCGAAGCCGGTGTTGTCACCTCGATTGGTTTTAATTATCGGAACGTGCCAGCCGTTGAATATGTTCGAATCCTGGTCGCGTCTGGCGAATTGGGCGACATCACCAATGTTCGAGGAACTTTTTTTGCCGACTATTCGGCTGACCCAAACGGAGCTCTTTCTTGGCGATTTATCAGGTCACTTGCCGGTAGCGGTGTGCTTGGCGACCTAATGGGCCACTTGGCTGATCTGATGCACTACATGGTCGGGCCAATAGAGGATGTAGTGGCTTTGCTAAAAACCGTCCACACCGAGCGCCCGGAACTACCCATGGGCACCGGCACCCATTTTGCGGTGATCGAAAACGGCGTTATGAAACCCGTTGAAAATGAAGACATTGGTTCAATGCTCGTTAGGTTCGCCCCAAACGCCATGGGTGCTGGGGCTATCGGATCATTGGAAGCCTCAAGGGTTTCGGTGGGTCCAAGGGCCGCATATAACTTCGAGATTTATGGCACCAAGGGTTCTGTGAAATGGGACTTCGAGCGCATGAATGAGCTTCAAGTCGCCATCGGGCGCTCTGGCCCTCATGTTGGCTACACCAGAGTGCTGGCCAATAGTTACTTTGGTGATTTCGATAAATTCCAACCGGGGTCTGGCACAGGCATGGGCTATGACGATCTAAAGGTGGTGGAGGCTAAAAAATTCTTGGCCGCATTCATTGGCCAAGATTCCAATAATTCAAACATCCACGATGCGGTGGCTTCGGCAAGAGTAGTCCAAGCCGCCGAGAAAAGCGCTGAGTCTGGAACTTGGCAAAGAGTTATTCAACCCGCTGGCACCACTGCTGCAAAGCGCGACCCTAAGTAAATGAAGAAGGTGATAGGCCTTGGGTCTTTACCGCAAGACCTAATTGCCGCGAGCTTAGGGCAGGGGTTTGAGTTTATTTCCGAGCCTTTAGAAAAAGACTACGCTGACGCACAAGCGGCGATTGTGCGAGCTGACTTCGATTTCACTAAGGCTATCTTTGATTCGATGCCAGCTCTTTTGGCAATCGCTCGGACTGGCGTGGGGACCGAGCGAGTAGATGTGGCTGAGGCTACTCGCAGAGGCATTCCAGTGATTATCACCCCGGGGAGCAACAGCCAGGCTGTGGCTGAAGGGACTTTCGCCCACATGTTGGCCCTGGCCAAGCGCTTACCGGTACTAACCGAATTGGTCAGGTCTTCGGGATGGTCTCAGCGCGAGTCCGTTAGGGTCTTGGACCTTGAGGGTAAGACTCTGGCGCTAGTCGGTTATGGTCGAATCTCAAGAATCGTAGCAAGTTTGGGTTTAGCTTTTGGGATGGATGTAAAAGCCTTCGACCCTTTTGCTGCAATACCCAAGGAGCTCAGATCCGGTTCGCTGGAGGAGCTAATACAGGGCTCCCATTTTCTTTCAATTCACGTGCCCTTATCAAGTGAAACCCGAAACCTCATTTCCACTAAAGAGTTGAGCGCTCTGGCTGATGGTGCGATAGTCGTGAACTGCTCGCGTGGTGGGATTGTTGATTTAGACGCGGCTTTGGTGGCATTAGAAAGTGGACAGTTGCTCGGGGTGGGGTTAGATTCGTTCGAACCGGAACCCGCAATTCACCATCGAATTTTCGACAATCCAAATGTATTACTCAGCCCCCATGTGATGGGCTTGAGCCAAAGCGCTAAGAACAACACCTATGTGATGGCGGCCCAAGGAATTAGGGATTTTCTAACGGGTAAAAAGGTCGAAGCAATTATCAATCCAGAAATCAAGGGAGACAAATGAAGGTCAAGATTGCCGGAGCGCCAATTAGTTGGGGTGTTTGCGAGGTTCCCGGTTGGGGTCATCAGCTCGAGCCTGAGCGAGTCCTTCGGGAAATGGCCGAGCTTGGCCTGACTGCAACCGAGTTTGGCCCCGTCGGTTTTTTGCCCGAGGATGGCGAGAAAAGGGCAGCGCTACTCGAAGAATTGGGCATGAAGGCAATCGGTGGCTTCTTCCCAATCCTGCTGCACGATTCAGAGTTTGACCCAATGCCGGATGTGGCTCGCGAGCTAGAGGGCTATGTGGCGGTAGGCGCCGAGGTATTGGTGTTGGCTGCCTCTACTGGTCAAGAAGGTTACGACGATGCTCGTCCGGTACTCACTGATTTGCAGTGGCAAATCATGTTCGATAATTTAGACAAAATTGCAGCCTACGCATCGAAGCACTCGGTCATGGCGGTCTTACACCCGCATGTCGGAACCATGGTGGAGACCAAAAACGATGTTGATCGAGTCTTGGCGGGCTCGAAGGTTCCCTTCTGCCTCGACACCGGGCATATGCTTATCGGTGGCACGGACCCGGTCGAATTTTCAAGAGTTCACGGAGAGAGAATTGCGCACTCTCACCTAAAAGATGTAAATCTTGAGGTGGCCTTGAAGGTTCGCGATGGCGAACTTAGCTATTACCAAGGGGTCTTAGCCGGCCTCTACACACCTCTTGGTCAGGGTGATGTAAATGTCAGGGAGATTATCAAAAATTTACTAGCGGCCGGCTATCAGGGCTGGTTTGCGCTCGAGCAAGACAACGTGATCACCTCCGATCCTGGTGAAAAACAGGGCCCATTTGAGGATGCGAAAACTAGTGTGGAGTTCCTTAATTCTGTTGTGCTAGAAGTCTCTTAGGCTCTCTGTGAATAACTTTTATCATCCAGCTTCCAGTGCCGCCGAGGATGGCTGGCAGGTAAAACTTTCGGACCAGGTTGCCGGCTGGCAATTCACCGGGGTCCGGGTCGGCGACTTTGATGATCTGGATTCCTTTTCGCTTGAAGCCGATGGCTGGGAGCGGGCCATTTGGCCCTTGAGTGGCGAAGGACTCGAGGTTTCGTATACCGGTTCTGATACCGGCACCCAAAAACTCAGGGGTAGAAAGTCTGTGTTTCACGGTCCGGCTGACTTCCTTTTTTTGCCAAGGAACACCGCAGCGGTAATTACCGGTAAAGGGCGCTTTATTGTTGCTGAGGCCAAGGCGAAGGCCGATGCTCCAGTGCAGTTCACGCCTAAAGAAAAGGTTGTGGTGACCATTAGAGGTGCGGGCCCTGCCACCAGGCAGGTTCACGATTATGGTGGTGTGGATTACCTGGCCGCCAGCGCAATGATTGTGGTCGAAGTGATTGTTCCATCGGGCAACCATTCTGGTGTGCCACCGCATAAGCACGACAGGTTTGAGCCTGGCGTGGAGTCGAATCTCGAGGAAATTTATTACTTCGAACTTGCACCCGATCGCAACCAACCGACTCCCAAAAAATCCGATCCAATCGGCTACTTTCGGGCTTATCCATCAGATGAGCGCCAGATCTCTGAAACTAGGGAAATCCGAAACGGCGATGTTTGCTTAGTTCCTTACGGATTTCATGGCCCGGTTTCGGCAATCCCGCCGTATGACCTTTATTTCATGAACGTTATGGCGGGCCCCGACCCCGAGCGCACCTGGAACATAGTTGATGACCCAAATCACACTTGGGCCAGAGACACCTGGGAGAAAATGGAGCCGGATTCACGGCTTCCCTATTTAGCTGACTAGCGGCCCACCAGGGTGAACTCGAAAGAGTAAATGTCAGTTCGATAGCAGTGGTGGCCAAACTCTATGGCGTGACCAGATTTGTCATAACCGGTGCGATCCATCGTGAGCACCGGGCCATTGCTCTCAATTTCCAGAAGGCGAGCTTCTTCCGCTGAAGCCTTCCTCGCGCCGATGTTCTGCTTGGCGACCCTGATTTCAATCCCTTGTTCTTTTAGGCATGCGTAGAGCCCTCCGCTTTGGATCTCAGAAACCTTGGGGTCGGCGTATTCGGGGTTTAGCCAGTTCTCCATAACAGCGACCGGCTTTCCAGAAGCCAATCGCAATCTTCGAATGTGCAGCACCTCGAAACCGACGGGAATATCGAGTTTTTCGGCCACCAGGTTGCTGGCAGGCATCCGCTTCATTTCTAGCATTTGAGTCTGTGGCTTCAATCCCGCTGCACGAAGGTCATCAAATAGCGATGTGAGTTCAAGACCACGAGTAATCTGGCCCTGAACAACTTGGGTTCCAACACCCCTTCTTCTTACCAATAAGCCTTGATTCACTAGCTCTGCTATTGCTCTTCTGATTGTTGGCCTCGAAAGACCAAGTCGTTCCCCCAAGGAGACTTCGTTCTCCATCCTGTCCCCAGGAGACAATGCGCCAGAGTGAATAGCCTTGCCGATTATTTCTGTCAACTGAGAATGAAGGGGCGCGGACCCTGAGCGGTCCAAGGTTGAAAAACCAGCTTCGGGAAGAATGACTTCTACCTTGCGCATTTTTACCTGCCTTCTTGCTAACTAAAGTTTAGGACAATCTCCAAGTTTGGGCCCGCTGTGGTAGGTCCAAACCTCTAAGTCAATAAACCAGAGCTGAATTGATGCCATAGATCACCCTCATCGAGTTGAAGAACTCCATCTCGCTGGAATAAGCTTTAGATTTTGAGAGTTGTGTTAATGATGAAAAATTCCCGCCTTCTGAGCGTCATCGCCGCGCTTTCGCTCTCCACTCTGACACTATCCGGTTGCGCTATGCAGATGAATGGAATGGACATGTCCTCATCTGAGAGCAGTGAAAATTCTGGGTTTTCCGGCATGGATGTGATGTTTGCCCAGATGATGATTCCTCACCACCAGCAAGCGGTGGAGATGTCATCCTTGGCCGAGTCCAGATCGCTAAACCCCGAGGTGTTGGCGATAGCAGCCAAGATAAAGGCCGAACAGGATCCTGAGATTGATCAAATGAGAGGCTGGCTCGAGGCCGCTGGTGCGGCAGATGCTATGGATCACTCGATGGGGATGGATGGCATGCTTTCTGATTCTGACATGGCAACTCTTGAGTCTTCTACAGGTGCCGAGTTTGATCGGCTCTTTCTTGCTGGAATGATTCTTCACCACCAAGGGGCAATCGAGATGGCGGACATGGTTGTGAATTCGAACAATGCCGAGGCGGCCAAATTGGGTGCCGAAATCATCAAGATTCAAACCAGTGAGATTGCTGAGTTGCAGGCCTTACTTTCTAAGTAGCTCTGAGGCTCGTCAAATGCGCCCGAATAATTTGGGCGAAAGCACCACAAGCGCTGTCAGTCCAAGACCTTTTATAGATTGACGTATTATTGGGGAAAACCAAACGGAGACAATGATGTCCTTAGTTGATTTAAAGAACTGGGTTGGGGAAGTAGCTTCTCTGACTAAACCCGACAGCGTCCAATGGTGCGATGGCTCAGCCAATGAGCTGGAGTCAATAAACCACCTGCTGGTTCGCAATGGCACTTTTATCAAGCTCAATCCGGAGCTAAGACCCGACAGTTATCTTGCCCGCACCGATCCGAGAGATGTTGCTCGAGTTGAAGAGCGCACCTTTATTTGCTCGGAAAGCGAGCAGGACGCCGGCCTCACCAATAATTGGATGGAACCGAGTGTGATGCGCACCCTGATGCGCGAATATTTCTTAGGCTCAATGCGCGGTCGAACAATGTATGTGATTCCTTTTGCGATGGGGCCAATCGGTTCGCCGCTTACCCAATACGGGGTTGAAATTACCGACTCGCCCTACGTGGTTGCCTCAATGCATGTCATGACCCGGGTCTCGGGGGATGTTCTAAAACAAATCGAAAAGGGAGCCCAGTGGGTTCCGGCGGTTCACTCGGTGGGTATGCCGCTAGCCGATGACATGAGAAACAAGACTAAAGATGTTTCTTGGCCTTGTAATCCTGAAAAGGTCTACGTCGTGCACTACCCGGAAACCAGGGAAATCTGGTCTTACGGATCTGGCTACGGCGGTAATTCGCTTCTGGGAAAGAAGGCCCTGGCACTCAGGATCGGCTCGGTCATGGGGCGCGATCAGGGGTGGCTCGCGGAGCATATGTTGCTTATTCGGGTCACTTCTCCCGAGCAAAAGCAATATCACATCTCCGCCGCCTTCCCTTCGGCCTGCGGCAAGACCAACCTTGCAATGCTGCAGCCTTCGATTCCGGGTTGGAAGGTCGAAACACTCGGCGATGACATTGTATGGATTAGGCCCGATGCCTCTGGCAGGCTCAAGGCGATAAATCCCGAGAATGGTCTATTCGGGGTGGCTCCAGGGACCTCCGCAAACACCAACAGTGCAGCAATCAAATCAATGGCCTACGGCACCATTTTTACAAATGTTGCCCTAACCAAAGACGGTGACGTTTGGTGGGAGGGGCTCACAAAAACGGCACCCGAAGGACTTATTGACTGGAAGGGAAGAGAATGGGAGCCCAGTATGGGCCCAGCCGCCCACCCCAATTCCCGGTTCTGTTTTCCGATGGAAAACACCACCACTCTTTGCGATGACTGGGAAAAGCCCGAGGGTGTCGAACTGGACGCCATCTTGTTCGGCGGCAGACGGGCGACCAATGTTCCGCTTGTTGCCCAGTCTTATAGCTGGCAGCACGGTGTCTTTATGGGCGCTACCATTTCAAGCGAACAGACTGCCGCTGCAGAGGGGCCCGTGGGGAAGCTTCGCCGTGACCCATTCGCCATGCTGCCATTCTGCGGCTACAACATGGCCGATTACTTTTCTCATTGGCTTTCAATTGGAGAGAGTTCAACACCCGAGGCACTTCCAAAGATCTTCCAGGTCAACTGGTTTAAAAAAGGAGCTGAAGGGCAGTTCTTGTGGCCAGGGTTTGCCGAGAACTCTCGAGTTCTTGAGTGGATCATCTACCAGCTTGAAGGTAAGAATCAGGGAGTCAACACCCCGGTGGGCATTGTTCCAGCAGACGGTGAGCTAAACGTTGCCGAACTCGATGTCTCTGAGCAAGATATGGCTGAGTTATTCGAGATCGACTTTGAGTCTTGGAGTATCGAGGTTGAATCGACTAGGGCGTTTTTTGCAAGTTTTGGCAAAAAGCTACCTATGCAACTGGAGCTTGAGCTGAGTTCCCTGGAGTCTCGCCTGAAGGGTCAGGTCCCAAGTCAAATTTCCTAGGAACTTTTTGGAGGATTTGTGCTCATAGTCGCCGCTAAAACTCCAATGACCGTGATTCCCAGCCCAATCAGCATGAAGACGGTGACAGAGTTCCCCGAGGTGGGGAAGAACACGTCCAGCAGAAGCGCTCCGAAAAGTTGCCCGAGTACGGAAACCACTGCGAATAACAGTATGCCGAGTCGCTTAACAAAGAAGGCGGCGGAGGCTATAAATATCAGCCCTAGAACGCCGCCCAGCCAGAGCCACGGTTGTTCAATTAGGCTTGGGGGCGAGTCCAGTTTCCAAACCCCCGTTCCCAAGGCAATCAGTAGCACGACTGAAAGCAGTGAAAACCCCATTAGGAAATTGAGCGAACTGGTGATCAGGGTCGATTGAAACTCTAAAGCTAGTTTTCCGTTTAGGGCATATTGCACGGCCGTCGCCACCCCGGCTGCAAACCCGTAGAGCACGGCCGGGATAATCAGAGCGGATGCTTCAGCTTTGCCAGTGGCCGAAACCACTACTCCTATTGTGGCTAAAAGAGCAGCTAGTGTTCTGAGTGCGGTGACTCGCTTTTTACCTGCGGGCCCAATCCCAAAATGGTCCACGAGCAACGAGGCGATGGTCTGTCCGGCCACAACGGCAATTATGTAAATGGCTACGCCGAAAACCGGGACGATCAGGGCTTGACCAAGAATGAAAATGCCACCGCCAAATCCGGCGAAATATTGCCAGGGAGATAACTTAATAGAAGATTTATGTTTCCACAGAATGACCAGACGAGCTCTTATTGTTGGAATCAATAAGACAATCACGATGGCTACACAAAGGCCGCCGCCCACAGACATCATCGCCGCGATTGCGGGATTACCCACCTGATCACTAGCCGCACCATTTACACGAGCTTGAAGAGCATTTGTCATTGAGGCAATAAGCGCCAGGGCTGCCATTGCGAAAGAGCTTGAGCTGAGTTTTCTCAAAATTGAGAAGCACCCCTAAGAGTTCAGTAAGTTGCCTTGGCTGTAAATCAAGGTTTTTTCCTTAGGCAGGTTGATCAGGAGTTTCCCACTAGAAGGCACCTCTACTATGCGGGGCACTTTCATCTTTAGATTTTGTTGGCCAAGTTGACAGGTGACAACTCGAGTGTTTCCTTGATCTTGAATCGATCTAATTTCGACCTCGACTGAATTATCCGCTGAGATAGATGGGCTTATATATTCTGGCCTGATACCGAGCTGGACTTTTCCGTCCGGTACGGATCTATGAGAAACGGCAAGCCGATTCCCTTCAACGCTCACAACGCCATTGGCAACCGTTGCATCCAGGAAGTTCATCGCTGGTGAGCCAATAAAGTAACCAACATAGTTGTTCACTGGAGCCTCAAAGAGTGCCTCTGGGCTGCCTTTCTGAACGACCTCGCCAGCGTTCATAACAAGAAGTTCTTCCGCGAATGTCATGGCTTCATATTGGTCGTGAGTGACGTAAATTATCGTCGAACCTAAAACATCGTTTGCCTCTTTGATTCTTTTTCTAAGCATGAACTTGAGTTGGGGATCAATCACTGTCAGAGGTTCATCCATCAGAAGAACGGCAACATCATCCCTCACTAATCCTCGACCCAATGAAACTAATTGCTTTTCATCAATCCCCAGTCTCCAGGCGGCGCGATTGAGTTTTTCACTAATCCCCAGAATTTCAGCAACCTCGCCAACCCGTGCATTAATCCGCTCCTTATCCCAATTCCTGCAAATAAGAGGGAACGCGAGATTATCAAACACATTCATGGATCTATAGATCGCAGGGAACTGAAAAACCTGCGCGACATTCCGTTTGGCAGTGGGAAGCTGCGTGACATCCTCAGTACCGAATAGCACTTTGCCAAGTCTTGGCTTCACCAAGCCCGAGATGATATTGAGCATGGTTGTTTTTCCGCAGCCGGAAGGGCCAACCAATGCGTAAGTGTGGCCCGCTTCAAAGGTCAGGTTGATTGGCTTGAGTGGCCATTCTGATTCGGGTAAGGCATTGTCATATGAATGACCAACGTTCTCTAGGGTGACATCAGCCATTACTTAACTCCAACTCCAGGGGCAATGAGTAGCGATCCTGCCTTATCAAATGCGATCAATCGCTCAGGTCGAATTTTTAGGTGGATGTTGCTTCCAGCCGAATAATCGTGAATTCCCTCAATTTGAACTACCATGTCTCCGGAATCGGAATTGATATAAAGCACGGTTTCCGAACCAGATAGCTCAACGAACCCAATTTTGCATGGCAGAGTCCCTTCCGAGAGGCTGGCTGGCTCTATATCATTTGCCCGCACCCCGAAAATATAATCGCCTTGCTGGAGAGAGCGCAGATGAGTTGGGAGCTCGATCCTGCTTCCGCTTTTTAGAAGAGCCGCGCCATCCTCGACGGTTACTGAAAGAAGTGTTATCGGTGGATCATTGACTATTTCTGCCACCAATGTATTGATGGGCCGCTCAAAGACCTCGCTAGGTGGTCCGGACTGTAAAATCTTGCCTTCATGCATCACAAGCACTTCGAAGCCCAGCATCATGGCCTCAGATATCTCCGTGGTGGCATAAAATGTAACCGCACTCGACTCCCCTGAGAATAATTCGAGGAATTCATCTCTGAGTTGCTCTCGAAGCTTGAAATCTAGGTTCATAAGGGGTTCGTCAAGCATCAAAATTCTAGATTGCCTCGCTAGTGACCTCGCTAAAGCAACTCTCTGTTGCTGCCCGCCGGATAGCTGGCTGGGTTTCCTTTTCGAGAGTTCGGTGAGGCCGACTTTTTGAAGATATAAATCTACTCTTTGATTTAGTTCATCGCCTTTCAGCCCAAGTTTACGAAGAGGAAATTCGACGTTTTGTCTTACCGTTTTATTTGGGTAGTTTATGAACTGCTGGTATACGATTGCGGCGTCGCGCTTCCATACGGGGGTGCTGGTGATGTCTTGATTGTCAAAGTGAATGCTTCCACTATCAAGAGGCAACAATCCGCCAATGGCCCTCATCAAGCTGGTCTTGCCAGCCCCCGTTCTTCCCATAAGCACGTAGATTCGCCCTGGTTGTGCTGTAAAAGATATGTCATCGAGGTATGTCTCGCCTTGAAAACTAGCTCTCAGGTTTTTTATCTCAAGCATGATTTACCTCACAGCCCCACTCAGGCTCCCCTTCGAGAGGAACCTCTCCATTGCGAACGCGAAAATAATCAAGGGCAGAATAGCGAAGATTGCCGCAGCCGAAAGAGTCCAGAAAGGCGTAACTGTGGCATTTAGCGAAAGGATTGCAACCGGAAGCGTGACAACTTGTCCAAAGGTTAGGACAAGCGGATAGAAAAAGTCGTTCCAGCCAAATATCACCGCGAACATGCCCGCCACGGTGAGTCCGGGTGCGGCAAGTGGAAGAATCACACGAGCAAATACCTGAATCGGGCTGTATCCCTCTAGCATCGCCATTTCATCGAGTTCTTTTGGAATTCCGTTGAAGAAGTCCACCATGAGCCAAACGACTATTGGCATTAGGCCAGCAATGGAAACCAGTATTAGTCCTGTCCTTGAATCCAGCAGACCCAGAGTCCTGAGCATTAGGAAAAATGGAAACGAAAGGACAATCGGGGGCATTATTCGCTGAGAGATGAAGAAAAAGATTATGTCCTGATTTTTTATGAATCCAGCTTTATAGATGAATCGGGACAATCCGTAGGAAGTGATAGTTCCCAACACCAATGAAATTGCAGCCGCACCAAACGTAATAATCATGCTGTTCAAAAGCGGAGGTACAAGGTTGGTAGTGGCCCCACCTCCTCCGAAAATGTTGCTCCAGCCGGTCAAGACTGGCTGGAACTCCAGGAAGGGAATGTAAGTGGCGCCTCGGTTCACGGCTTCGGGTGGCTTGAAGCTAGTCACCAGCGCCCATAGCAATGGCAGCATCACAAAGACGCTCCACAGCGTCACAAATAGTGTCGCCAAAATCCTCTTAAGTACCATTTCAGACTCCTTTCGGCCGAGAAAGTCGACCCAAAACCTTGCCAATTATGGTCAGCAGCGCGATGAAGACGAGTAGATAGGTGATTGATAAAGTCGCACCATTGGCTAAATCGAAGTTTCTAAGACCCGTCAGGTAAATGTAATAAGTTGGGGTCTCTGTTGAGGATCCCGGCCCACCATTGGTCATCGCGTAAACGGTGTCGAAAATCTTTGATGCTTCGATCAATCGGATAATTATGGCTCCAATGCTCACCGGTGCCATCATCGGAAGCGTAACTTTTAGAAATGTGCGGATTGGCCCCGCACCGTCAATGGCAGCAGCTAAAAATGGCTCTTTGGGCAGGCTCAACAAGCCAGCCAAGAGCAGCAGGAACATAAAGGGTGTCCATTGCCAAACCTCCGCCAGGATAATGGCGAACATCGCGGGGGAAGAAGAAGAAAGCCAGGCAACTGGCTCTAAGCCAAGGGCTAGCAAGATGTCGTTTACTGGCCCGACGGTCTCATTGAATATTGACTTCCAAACCACGGACATGACTACTGGTGTAGTCATCATTGGAATGAGCCACAAGACTCTGAAGAAACGTTTGGCTGCGATTCCCTGCCAAGCCAGAAGGGCAATTCCAAACCCCAAAATATATTGAATTGCAACGGTTAAAAAAGAAAGAGGAATCAATCGGAACATCGAAGCCCAGAAGCGATCGTTGTTAGCCATTGCCGACCAGTTGCGGCCACCAACCCAGTCGAATCCAGCGTTGGCCACAGACCAGTTAGAAAAAGTTAGCGCAACTGTAAAAAACAGCGGAAAGATGATTATTGCAATCAGGGTTATGAGCCCAGGCATTAGAAATAACCGGCCGTAGAGCTTATTGATGATTAACCGCCTTGAACTTTGTATTGGTGCCCCAAGATGAGGACTGTTGGGCCCTCATCTTGGGGTTGATCTTTGATTAGTCCAGATTGTCCTCAAGGCGAATTACCGCTTGGTAAGCCTCCTTGATTTGATCTTGGCCGATGCGCTCGATAATGGTGAGCCATTCGGCCGCCACACTATCTAGAGCCTCTTGCGGGGATTTCTGCCCGGCGAGGGCCTCCGCCACACCGTTGGCCATAGAGGTGTAGAACTCACCATTACCTGGGACTCGTAGGTCAAATACCCGGTTGGAGTTGCTCTCGTAGTTCTCTAAGGTCGCGATGTATGTTTCTGCAGACTGCTGCTCCCAGCCGGCCTCTTGGGTCCAGAACTCAGTGGTCAAGTCAGCAGCGCGACCAGGGTTGATTCCAAATCGACCAATGGTTAGGTCAATCTTGTGGTTGGCTGCGTTTCCGAAGAAGCAAAGGTAATCAAACCCCATCTGCTTCACAGGAGATGCCTCCGTCACAGCTGCAGTCCAGCCCCAAGATATGTAAGGAGCGTAGTTCACGCCACCTGCAGGGGTGTCCCACTGGCCGGTTACGCGGTTCCAGACCTCAGCTGCACCAGGAAGTGGTGCTGCTGAAACAGAGGTGCGAATCGGACTCGTTGGCTGATTAGCCTCGACGTAGGCGTCATCCCATGAATAGCTAAACATGGCTTCGCCCTTACCAAAGGAGCCAATCTCCTCAGCTAGCCCAAAGCTCGAGTAGCCAGGTGGTACAAAGCTCACGGCCTCGACAAAGTCTTCCAGTCCCCTTACGAAACCTGGGTTGTTGACCTGCGGAACCATGTTCTCGTCAAACCAGAATCCGCCCTTGACCTCTGGGTTTTTGGCATAAGGAGCCACGCGGCTGATGAACGCTGAGAACATCAAGTTATCGCGAGCCATAACCTCAACTGAGCCGTAGAAGTCAACCCCCGCTGGCTGGTTGCTTGGTGTCCAGCCACCTGAGGCGTAAACATCACCGAAGAATTTTGCCTGGCGATTGTATTCTTTCCAAGTGGTGGGAACAGCTAGTTCGGCGTTAAACGCGTCCCTGTAAGCAGCTTGAGCAGCAGCGTCTTCGTAAACGTCGGTGCGGTACTTGAGGTAATGACGGTCAGCGTCGATTGAGTAAAGCTTGGTTTCCCCGTTCCACTGAGCAATCTGCTTGATCAGATCGGTTGAGTCCGCGAGCTCGGAATTGTTTAGATACTCATCTGGCACAACGGCATAGTGCTGCTGGAAATCGCCAAGCCACTGCGAGCCTCCGAAAATAACGTCATAGGCGCTAACTCCAGTTTGGAATGAGAGCTGGGCCTTGGAGAAAATGTCTGGGAACGGAACTTGCTCCACTGTGACAGTTGCTCCGGTCAGTTCTTCAAATTGCTTGGCATGAAGGTCGGCAGGCTCACCTAAGACTGGGGGTACGTGCGAGAGGATGCGCAGCGTTTGACCGCTGTAATCCTTCTTGCTCATCTCTTCGTAAGAACACATTCCTGGAACATCGACTGCAGTGATGGTTCCCGTGTAGGCATCACCGTAAGTTGAGTAGTCGACCACAAATCCTGGTCCAATACCCTCTTGCGCCGCAGGGGCCGGTCCTGCCCCAGTTGTTGCGGCATCCCCCCCTGCTGCGCATGCTCCTAGCAATAGCGCTGACGCAGCAGCCACGGCTACAGTGCCGCTAACCCTGCGTCTTTTGATCGAGTGCAACATTTAATACTCCTCGTTAGTTAGTGATTGAGAATCGATCCTCGATTATGGAATCAGGATTGCGCGCCCTTTGATGCGGCCAGCGGCCAGGTCGTGAAGCGCAGTGTTAGCGTCCGACAGGGAATATTCTTTGGTCGCTAAATTGACCAAACCTCTCCCTGCAAGTGACATTAACTCGTTTAGATCGGCCCAGGTGCCGACCAAATTTCCTATGATGTTTTTTTCGCCCGCCACTAGGTTGACCGTGGGAAAAGTAATGTCTTCGCCGTAACCAACCACGAAGTAAGAGCCCATTCCGCGGGTCATATTTAGCCCCTTGGTGGTGGTTCCCTTCTCTCCTACGTAGTCCATGACAATTTCCGCGCCGCCACTTGTTAGGTCCAGAATCTGCTGCAACTCGGTGCCGTCAGCTTTGACCAAGTGATCGGCGCCAGATTCCTTGGCAAGAGCCAAAGAGATGTCGCTCGTGTCAACCGCGATGACTTCGGCACCGCACATCGCCTTGAGGACCTGAATGCCAATGTGTCCTAGGCCACCCACTCCTATTACAACGATAAATTGACCGGGAAGAATCTGCTGAGCCGCCTTCTTTGAAGCGTGATAGGCCGTCAGCCCGGCATCTGCGTAGGCTGCAACGGCTTTTGGTTCAAGGTTTTTTGGTAGAGCAACTATGTTTCGTTGATTGGTTGTTAGGTACTCGGCATATCCGCCATCACAGTCCAGCCCCAAGAAAGGCCCATCACCGTGCATGTCGTGACCTCGACGAACATTTATGTCCAAAGAATTAGCAACTTTTGGGTGCAAAATTACTGGGTCACCCTGTTTTAGATTTTTAACGTTGGACCCAACTTCTTCGACCCAGCCGGCATTCTCGTGACCCATGATCATCGGGAGCAGCGCTTCGCCATTTGGGTCAAAGATTGGCTTCCAAATACCTTCGATTATGTGCAGGTCAGTGCGGCAAACTCCAGCCCCTCCGATTTTGACTATGACGTCATCTGGAGTTGAAATTTTTGCGTCAGGAACATCCTGCATGGTGACCCAAGTTTCCTTGGTAAGTGACTCGTCGTAAGAACCTAAAACCATTGCCTTCATCGGCTGTTTCCTCTCCAGCTGCATTTTCTCGAAATCCCTGCGGTGGAAGCTAAAGCCTCCACCTTGAGGTATTCATGAAACTGTAATCCTTTGGGCGTAACCCGTGGGTATTAGCCCGTTACTACGTTTCAAATGCAGGTCGAAAAAAATCGACCCCTAATGATGCATCGGGGTCGATTTCTTTAATATATTTTTGAGTACTAGCCCGGGATGCTGGCTTTCGAGTTTCTCGCAAGTTCGCGGTCTCGCATGTGGGCCGCCTCCCTTTTCAGGATCTCAGTAGCGCCGTGCCGATAAATGGGCTCTTCCATTGAGCCGTCAACTTCCCCCATTGCAATCAGGGAGTAATAACGCAGTGCGCAGACTCTCAAAAAAGATGTGAAATTCCCTATGTCGTGACCAGAATCTAGGGACTCGTGGTACAGGGTCGTTATCAAATCGTTGGAACTCATTCCGTCACGATAGGCGATTTCTTCAAGCGCGAGCCAAAATACCTTTTCCATGCGAATGCTAGTTACGAAGCCATCAATCCTGAGGGACCTGGCCTTACTTTCCCACAGAGCTGGATCGGCGCTTACAAATAAGTTACACATAGCCTTTACTCCTTTTCGTCGATTCGACTTGGGCGCCTGTGCTCAAGCCGGAGTTTCTACAATATTTATTTTGCAACAGCACCGCACAAGTTCTAGCAACTAGTTACCACAGCTCTTGTTCAGTGACTATCTAGTAACAACCCCTAGCATTCAGAGTGTTTTTCGGAAAAGTTTCGGGGCGTTCTTGAAGTGAACACGAAGTCCTTATAGAAATGCCCCACCCTGAAATACTTGATGAAATTGTTATCAAACTTGTGCAAGGGCTCAGGTGAGTGATGTTCCTCGAAATTTTGCGAAATTGGTAAAGTGTGCAAATGCGAGCTGTGCAAATTTCAAATCATGGAGGGCCTGAGGTCCTGGAATCAATAGAGACTGAGACGCCAACTCCTCAAGGGTCTGAAATTCTCGTGCGGACCGAATTCGCCGGAATTAATTACATCGATATTTACCAACGAAGCGGCATGTATCCCATGTCCCTGCCGGTAACACTGGGGTTAGAAGGCGGCGGTCAAGTAGTCGAAGTTGGAGACTTAGTTAAAAGTTTCAAAGTTGGAGATCGAATTTCTTGGGGGTGGGCTCCCGGGAGCTACGCCGAGTTTGTTCTGGTTTCAGAGGAGAAGGCTGTGCGGATACCGGATGGCATTAGCACAGAAGTGGCGGCGGCGAGCATGATGCAGTGCATTACCGCACATTATTTAGTGACCAGCGTTTATAAAGCTCAGCCGGGAGACACCGCCCTAGTTCACGCTGCGGCAGGAGGCGTGGGCCTGATTCTATGTCAGATGCTCGCAGCTAAAGGAGTCACGGTGATAGGCACTGTGTCTAGCGCCGAAAAAGAGCTGCTTGCCAAGGCTGCGGGAGCAACTCACGTAATTAGATACGACCAAGAGGAATTTGCTTCGGCCGTATCGAGAGTAACCGGCGGTAAAAAGTGCAATGTGGTTTATGACGGTGTGGGAGCGGACACGTTCGAGGGGAGCCTTCAGTGCATTGAGCCCAGGGGAACACTGGCACTCTTCGGCGCCGCTAGTGGCCCAGTCCCACCTTTTGATCTGCAGCGACTGAGCTCGCTAGGATCGTTAAACATTACGCGCCCGACCATTGCACATTTCATCCAAACTCGGGAAGAGTTAGTTTGGAGAACTGGTGAAATATTTGACGCTATCAAAGCGGGCGAGCTGAAAATCGCAATAGCGGGCTTTTATGCCCTCGAAGACACTGCACAAGCTCACACGGATATCCAATCCCGAAGGACTTCGGGCAAGCTTCTTATCAGGGTTTAAGAGTCATTTTGATCAATTTTTGTAACCCTGATTCGAACGAAGATTGTTTGAGAACCCTCTTTAGAGTTATCAGAGGTGACCAAAGGCTTTAACTTGTTTTCTTTTCGCGAACCACGGTTGCACTCAAACGGGAAATTCTTCGCTTAACCTATAGCGATGAGTGCAACCGCAAAAATCAAGAATGGCTTCGAGCCCAAGATTTGTGAGCGTTGTGGCAGAGGTTTTGAGTGGCGCAAGAAGTGGGCCAGGGATTGGGTAAACGTGAAGTATTGCTCCGAAAAATGCAAGAAATGAGCACAATTGAGTCCTTCGAGCGGATCCTGCTCATACCGTTTGACCACTTAAATCTTGAGCGCGGCGTTCTAAAGACGGCAAATTCCAAGACCGATCTGATTTTGTTTGTGCAGTCGGAGCGCATGACCTCGGGCCGCAACTGGCATAAAGAGCGCTTATTCTTTCTTATTTCTTCCGCCAAACATTTTGCTAAAAAGCTAGAAGATATGGGCTTCACCGTTTGGTTTATTGAAGC
>Ga0306872_100137_pt1 | contig 31811 bp, 36 predicted proteins | sample AntRauMeHopE1498_FD_190455 | JGI IMG/M metagenome (GOLD analysis project Ga0306872, IMG submission 190455) | Saline lake microbial communities from Rauer Islands, Antarctica - Metagenome Hop E1 #498 (v2) (version 2) | ecosystem: Environmental > Aquatic > Non-marine Saline and Alkaline > Saline ...
ACAGCTGGCCGTAATGGTGGCGATAAGTGGACGCCAAAATTTAGCGAGAATGCTGCGGTGCGTGTTGGTGCTGTCATAGCAGGCGAGGATGATGTGACCTGGGGCGAGTGGATCTATCCATGCGACCAGAAGGTGTTTAATTCTCCGTTATGGTCCACTAATCCTAAGCAGCAGGCTGGGTACCTGGCAGTGAAATTCTGGGCAAGATGGTATGTGCCAGAGGCTATTCTGGGTGCCAATACTGAGGATGAGCTCGAGCAGCGCATGGAGCGCGACATCACACCAGCACCAGAACAGGTCAAACGCTCACCACTGCAGGCAAAACTGTCCAAGGTTAAGCAAGGGGATGACTTATTACATAAAAGCGCTGAGAAGTCCATACAGGAGCGCGAGCATGTGAAAGTCGACCAGGAGAATGTCGATGATATTCTTAGCGATGAGGAAAAAGCAGCTATCCTGGCAGCTGAGAAGGAGAGTGGATATGAGTGATAACAATCCAGATTTCATGAAAAGTGTTGTTTCATTGGTCGATAATATGTTGCAAATGCGTGAGGACGTGCAGGTATCGGTCATAAGCTCTGTATTAGCCAGCCATGAGGCAAATGGCAATGTTTTTCCAACGGTGCTGACTATGGCCACATTCTTTGATGTGTGTGCAGCTCCATATGCAAAAAGGAATAACATCTCAGTTGGTGCAGCCAGAAAGCAACTAATGGAGGAATTATTTAAAATGGTTGAGGACTCATATAACGATGAGGATTTCTCAGCTTTACTAAGTACAAGAACACAAAGACGGAGATATAAAAATGGGTAAGCGAGGCGTAAACAAAGTAATTTTATTGGGTAACCTAGGAAATGATCCAGAGGTCCGGTACATGCCAAATGGTGATGCTGTTGCAAATGTTTCACTGGCCACATCTGAGTCCTGGAAAGACCAGTCCGGGGCGCAGCAAGAGAAAACCGAATGGCATCGCCTAGTGTTCTATCGCAAGCTGGCCGAGATTGTTGGCCATTATATTAAAAAGGGATCCAGGATTTACGTAGAGGGTAAGCTAAAAACGCGGAAATGGCAGGACCAGCAAGGCAATGACAAATATACCACTGAGATTACTGTCACTGACATGCAGATGCTTGGAGGCAATGAGGATGGCGCTCAGGTAAATAATACGGAGCAGCATAACACTCAGCAGCGACAGCCAAACCAGCGCAACCATAAGAACCAGGATGGCAGCGCTAAGTCTCCAGAGCAGATGAAAGCTGCAGGCCAGATGCCTGAGCCGGACTTTGATTTTGATGATGACTTGCCTTTTTAGACAAACAGCGAGGGTAAAATGATTAGAAGCAACAAAAGCATGCTCGTGTGTTCCACTCATATTTTAGTTTTATAAAAAGTGGTATAAAGTAAAAAGCCCACTAGATTAAGTGGGCTTTTTCAATGCGAGGGTAAACGCAGAGAGCAATACGACACAGGTAGTGGGCATTACTGGCGCTCACTATACTGGATATATTTAACGCCAGCAAGGGCCTATTACAATGCATTACTATCAATTCAACATAAAAGACTATTTAAGCCACACAGCCCATCTTGACCCACTTGAGGACCTGGCCTACAGGCGCATGCTTGAATGGTGTTATCTCCATGAAAAAAGTCTGCCAAAGGACGTTGAACGCATTGCTAAACTCATCAGAATGCAGACGCATTGCACCTGCATTGCATACATCCTGCAGGAGTTCTTTATTGAACATTCAGATGGGTGGATTAACAACAGAGTGCTGCGTGACCTTGGTGCATATCACAAAGGGAAAGATGATAAAAAACGTGCAGCAGATGCTAGATGGGCTAATAAGCCCAAGGCTAAAGAGCCCGAAAACAAAGGTGTTGATGCAGATGCAATGCAGGTGCAATCCAAGTGCAATGCTAACCATAAACCATTAACCATTAACCATAAACCATTAACCATTAACCAGGTTAAAGAGATTAGGGGCAAAAGCTCACGCTTTGTGCCACCAACACTTACACAGGTCCATGAGTATTGTCACTCAAGATTGAATGAAGTTGATGCTGGTCGTTTTATTGACTTCTACACCACCAAAGGCTGGATGGTTGGCAAAAACAAGATGAAGGACTGGAAAGCAGCTGTGCGTAATTGGGAGAGAGGCAACAGCAAACAGCAGCAGCCAGGCATGAATACAAACACACAAGGCATACAAGATTGGTTGAACGAGGGTAACGACAAATGAGAGATAACGATAAGGTTAAATTCGCAGAGCTTATGGCAGGCACTGCTGAAATGTACGGTAAGACTGCAAGCAAGGTATTGATGAATATGTATTTCAATGCACTGCAGCGATACAGCATTGACCAGGTTTCAGAGGGATTTAACAAGCACATTCTTGACGAAAAGCATGGCAGCTTTATGCCAAAGCCAGCTGACATCATCAGGCATATGCAGGAACCAAAGCAGCTGCAAATTGAGAGCAAAGGCAGCTTATCTTGGTGCGAAGGGACGCAGACGCTACTCAATGTGTATGGGCCTGACACAAAATGGTTTATGGAGACACAAAATGCAGATTGAAGCTTTGATAATCACCATCGTGGTAGTTGCAATATTGGTTGCTTGGCTGCTTGTTGGAATTGACAAAAAGGATTAGAGGTTTATTTATGAAACATATCGAAGATACACACCAGGAGATGCTGTTCACTTGGGCAAAGCTAGTCAGAATACCAAACATGACCGGAGTCACTGCTTTTGACTTGATGATGCACACGCCAAATGGTGGCAAGCGAGGCGTAAGAGAGGCTGCGAGGCTTAAAAAACAAGGTGTTAAGGCTGGGTTCCCGGATGTTGGGTTGTTCTATGCGAATGGAGTGTTCTATGGGCTTTTTATTGAAATGAAAAGACCGATTATTGCTTGCAAGCCAAAGCCAAAGACTACTCCAGAGCAGATGGCTTGGTTAAACAAGTTGAATGAAAATGGGTACCATGCGGTCGTGTGCTATGGCTTTGAGCAGGCAAAAGAAACAATTGGAAATTACCTTAATGGCAAATAATAATTAAATAATAATCAAATAGTGCTTGCAATAGTATAATCAGCATGAGATTATAGGTACTCACTAGATACATTAATTAATACAAGGGTAATTGATATGACTAATTTTACAGTACAACAGCTTAACGATTTGACTTATGGCGAGCTTGAGATGTTTTTGACTGGCTTCAATACAGTGTTTGTTATTCGCTGTGGCAATAGCTTTGAAGCATTCACCTCAACGTGCGTATCTGTTGACTCTGATGAGGAGTTTATTGCTGAGGTTCATGTCTCTGATTACTTTGCCACCAGAGCTGAGTGGAGAGCTGCTTTTATCAAGCATAGTCCAAACGACAATCCAGATAATTATGCTGTTGCCTTACCTTATGACGATGAGCCAGAAATGACACAGGAGGAGTGGGAGGAAGAAAATCGCCAGGAGCGAGCAGCTGAGGCAGGTATGGGTGCAATGTCAATGGGCCATTCAGCTGAGGCAGCACAAGAGCTTTATCATAACTATGAGCAAGTGTGTGCTTACGGACGTTTTGTAAAAGGCCAATTTTAAGTAATTTTAACGGCCCTTCGGGGCCAACATCGAGGGTAAAGCACCATGAGCAAATTTATATCAAAAGAAGTTGTCGATAAAGAAAAGCCTCGACTGATGACGTATAGCTATTTCTATGGAAAAGGCGCTCTAAGCAATCCGGTTTCTGATTACATTGAAGATATGCAGGTGGTGCATGAGAATAAAAAACCAGCTGGATATGTGTTTTGCAAATGGGTATCGACTGCCGATAGGCTGATGCTGGTGGTAAAACCATCTCAGAAACTGCTTGAGAGAGCACAGGAGGTCATGGGATATGAAATCGTGGCGATGGTACCTAATGAGTTAAAAGATGGCTCTATTCGTCTTGTAGGCACATTTAGAACAGACCTAGCAGGATTCAATCACGATAGTGTGCTTGGCGATATCATGCCAGATGACGCTGCTAGTTTTCGCGCAAACTGGATCAAAGCTTGAGCATAAAGAATTTTAACGGCCCTTCGGGGCCACAGTCGAGGGTAAAGCTATGAAATTACAATTAACCACAAGTAACAGAGATGCAAATTTTGGCATGAATCTGATGCATGCAGGGCCAAAAGAATACTATGTTATGTGCGATGGTAAGTGGGATAAATTTAACAGGCAGTTCTTTAGCTTCTCTGATGGACTGACTTACATGAATAGCTTGGCTCGCAGACCAGCTTGGGACCTGCATGACGAATTACAGAAAAGAGGGTAGTGAAATGATAACAGGCTTATTAATTTTAATTGCAGCGATACTGCTAATAGGTCCAGATGCAGTGGCAAGGCTGCTGTATATTGTGGTTAAACTGGCAGTAGTTGGTATTGTCATTGGCGGTGTCATTTTTGGCATCTCAGTATTAGCATCTTAGGAGAGATTTATGTCAACAGAAAAAATTACATTTATGGGTGAGGATTGGGAAGTCGAGTTCACTTACTCAGCAGGCACAAATTACATAATACACTCAGCAAGCCTCGAGCCGAATGAGCCGGATGAGCTGGAGATTGAGTCTATTACTCATGCACAGTTAGCGCTTAGTGAAGATTTTTGTAACGAGTTCCTAGAGCAAAATCTGAGTGCTATTGAGGAATTGATTTACAAGGCTATTAAATGGTAATCGAGTGTTGATTGCAATGTAATCTATCAGTGTTTATACTAAATATTTTAAGAGGATTGTATGCAAGTTAAAGTATCAGAGCTAACCATAGAAATGTTGCCAGCGTTATACCCGGCAGTTCTTTACCTTGGTAAGCCAACAAAAAACATTACGCTGCAAGAGGCAATGGATAACGGTGTAGTGATTAATGTGGACGCAGGCAAAGAGGGCTTTGTTGGGTCTGCACTGTCAGTGATCGGATATTTAGGTGCCAAAATTCAAAAGGTGGAGGAGGTTTCATGATTGAAGAAAACGAAGCACAGCTAACAAAGGCTGATGAAGATTATCAACTGGAACAGTCCAAGATGGAGGCTGAGAAAGCGTACAGGTCAATAGCTAGACTAATCAGTCAATGCGAGAATATTGACGACATGGTGAGAATGATGACCAACCAGCAGATCATTTTTTGTGGCGCTATGGCATTTGCTGTCGCACATCCTAAGATGACAACCAAACGAGCCAAGGCAAATTACATGCTTAGGAAGATGTACAACAATGCAAAAACTTCACTAGAGGGCATGTCAGAGAGTGAGCTTGATTTTGTATCTATGGAAAAGCAGTTTACGAGAGGCGATAGCTAATGCTCTTATCTGATTATATTAAAAAGAATTACGACAGCCAGAGGCAGTTTGCTATTGCCAACAATGTACTTCCTCAGCAAGTAACAAAATGGATTCGCAAGGATTGGGTTATTGTTGATGGTGTGCTGTATTCACCAATGCGTCAAAACATAAAGTAAAAATGGGGGTAAATAAGAGTGAATATTAAAAGAGGTAAAGCAATGATCAATGATGACTGGACGCATGACGACTTTGAAAATAACTTTCAGCCAAATCCGCTTTATACACGCTCTAGAATTGATGTAGAACGCATTGCAGAGCTTGAAGCTATGCTTACTAAGTTTTTACCGTCAGTAACCTATGGCAAAGATGGCGAAGAAATTGAAGGCGAAGGTAATTTTGAGTGGGATGACCCTAATGACACGATGATTACTGAGTTAAAAGCTGTTTTAAGTGGAAAAACACAGGAGATAGGCAATGTCGAGTGATAATTACGCTACTCCAAAAGCAATATTCGCCTGCCTGGATAATGAGTTTCATTTTAACTTTGATGTATGCGCTGAACCACACACAACTAAGTGCTCGCGCTACTGGTCCAAAAAAGATGATGCATTGTCTAAGTATTGGGTAGATGACTTACCAATTGAGGTCAAAGCTAACAAGCGAAAATGGCTCTGGTGCAATCCACCGTACAGCAATATCACTCCATGGGTTAAGAAAGCGAGTGAGGCCCAACGTAATGGCGTAGGAGTCGTTATGCTGGTAATGGCTGACCCAAGTGTGCAATGGTTTAAAAATGCGCTTAAAACAGTATCTGAGGTGCGTTTTATACATGGTAGGATATCTTTTCTGGATAAGCATGGCAACGCAGTCAACGGTAACAATAAAGGGTCCTGCATATTTGTGTTTGACCCATGCAGACTTGGTACCAGGCATGTAAGCTTTGTTGACAGGCAGGATATGATTGACCGAGGGCTGGCGGCTTATGGGTGCATGCCGTAAAGCCATACTGTGGAATCAAGTAAATTCTTTTGATAGGAGGTTATATGCCAGCAGGTAGACCTAGAAAGTACACACCAGCACTGGCCAATAAAGTTTGTGCTCTCTTAGCGGAGGGCATGAGCATGCGGAAGGTAGCATCTATAAATGGAATGCCAAGTAAGACGACTATGTTTAAATGGCTGGCTGAGATAGATGAATTTGCGGTCCAGTACACGAGGGCTAAGCAGGAATCAGCGGATTCTCTAGTTGATGAAATGCTAGAGATTGCTGACGATGAGGCTACAAGTGACCTGATCATTGACGATGTGCCAGTGATAGACCCGGATACTTTAAAGCCATACAAGATATTGACATCTGCAGGTGTTCAGCATGCCAGGCTAAGAGTAGAGACAAGGAAGTGGATCAGCTCAAAGCTTAAGCCTAAGAAGTATGGTGATAAGATAGAGCAGACTCATGTTGGCCCCGAAGGTAAGGAGCTTAATTGGGTGGTAGAATTCGTTAATGTTGACGATAAATTAAAAGAGGGTAAATGATGGAGACGACAAAAAAACTAGCAGAGAGATTAGGAGTAAGGCCTAATACAATCTTGCAAGGCTATCAGGCATTTGGTCATTACAAAGGTTATGAACCAACAGGTGCTGAAAAGCGACAGGGTACAGGTAAGCGCCAGTATACATGGGATTACATAGGCAATGAGGGGATAAAATAATGAAGAGCGACAAAGAGATTGAAAAGGAGATACTAGCAGAGCAGTATCACGTTTTTGATGGCACGAATCTTACAATTGCTCGAGGAGATGCAGTCCAAAAAATATGGCATCTTGAAGGGTACCTTCTTGGAGAAAGTATCTACGTGATGAAAAATGCCCAAGCTTAGACTAAACAAAGCGCTCGAAAGGGCGTTTTTTTCTACCAAACCAATTATCACATTGTATGGCGGCCGAGGGTCCGGTAAGTCAATAGGTGTAGGTGACATCATGACATATCGGATGGACACAGAAGCGTCTGATATTTATTGCCTAAGACAATTCCAGAAGTCTATCAAAGACTCAGTGCATCGGGTATTTGAAGAGTCCATCACAAAGCGATTAAAGCTACCGGGCTGGGACATACAGAAAAACTCCGTAATATCTCCTAGGGGCGCACAAACAACCTACACTGGTGCCAACCTTAACCCAGATGCAATGCAGTCGGCACAGTCTTACAAATACTCATGGTTTGAAGAGGCTCATACTGCCACAGAAGATGCAATCGACAAGCTGCTTCCCACTATCATACGAAACCCAGGAGCACAGTGCTGGTTCACAGCTAACCCACAATCGAGTGCTGACCCATTCAGTCAACGCTTCATTGTCCCATACATGGATGATGTCAATTCCTATGGTTATTATGAGGACGATGTACACCTGATACAGAAAGTAAACTGGCGCGACAACCCATGGTGGAATGACGAGCTCGAGCTGCTCAGAAGCTGGGATCATGAACACTTATCTAGGGTCAAATATGACTGGATTTGGGAGGGCATGTTTAACGATGCAGTAGAGGACGCATTGATTGAGCCTGAGTGGTTTGATGCCTGTGTTGATGCCACCACTAAGCTTGGCATTACAGTGCATGGCGCTAGGGTCAGCAGTTATGACCCAGCTGACACTGGCAACGATAAAAATGCTTACGCTTCCAGAAGAGGTATTCACTTCGATACCTGTATTGAGATTGACAGGCCCAACGGCAACCTTGCCTGCGATGACGCATGTGAGATTGCAATAAGCCAGAACGCTGACTTATTCGTCTGGGATGGTGATGGAATGGGGGCGCTGCTGCGTAAACAGATAGCACAAAACTTTGATGGTAAGCGATCACTTGAGGCCAGGATGTACAAGGGAAGTAACTCAGTTGATGACCCTGACAGCATATATGATGGGGTTTATAAAGATGGCCAAAAAACCAACAAAGAGCTATTCTATAACAAGCGAACACAATACTATGTCGAGTTAGCAAGGCGCATGGAGAATACATATCAAGCTGTCGCTATGGGCAAATACATCGACCCAGATGAGTTGATCAGCATAAGCTCAGACATTCCACTGTTAATGAAATTACGCGCAGAGCTTTGCGGTATACCCAGAAAAAAGAACCTGACAGGAAAAATTGCGCTAATGCCCAAAGAAGAAATGCTTGCCAAGTTTGGACGTAAATCACCAAACATGGCTGACTGCCTGGCCATGTGTATGGAGTCACCAGTGCTTAATAAAAAACCAGTTACACTAGAATTTGAGGGGTGGTGATGGACTATTCAAACATATCGGATGTGATCAAGCGTATGCGAGCAGCTGAGGGTAGTCAGCGTGATCAGACTCGACAAACCAAGGAAGCCATAGACTTTTGCACAAAACGCAATGGTCAGTGGGAGACTAGCATTATTCAGAAGTTTAAAGGCAGGCCTCGATATACTGATGACCGGGTCAATCCCATAGTCAATCAAATAGTCGGTGAGGTAATGCAAGCTGAGTTCAGCATGAGGGTTCGACCTGCTGGTGGTGAAGCGACAAAAGAAAAGGCCAAGGTGCTCGATGGCCTTATCCGCACAATCCGCAATCTATCTCGTTTTGAACGCATCAAGAATGGTGCTGGCAGGCGTCTTGCCATGGGTGGTGTTGCAGGATGGGAAATAGTCAAAGACTACGCTCAGCAGATGTCGTTTGACCAGGACTTGATGATTAAGCCTATTCACGACTTCCACCAGCGTGTTGTACTGGACCCTGATAGTCAAGACCAGGTATTTCAGGATGGTAAGTGGGCAGTAATTAAGCATTACATTGGCAAAGAAGAGTATGCAAAGGAGTGGCCAGAAGCTGCTATTACTTCGCTGGGACAGGAAGATTGGAGTGATACCTACTACCACAAGCCTGACTTTGTGACTGTTGGTCAGCTTTATTATCTGTTACCAGTATCTAAAAGCATAGTGCAAATGAGCAACGGTGCAGTGTATGAGGTCAATGACGAGCTTGAAGCAGTCATCGATGAGCTTGCGCTGGCTGGCATTGAAGTGGCAAATGAGCGAGAAGTTGAGGCATTTGAATGCAAACAGAGATGGTTTACATCAGGTGAATGGTTAAGCGAAGAAGAGGATGTCGACTTTGATTTTATTCCTGTGGTACCAGTTTACGGTAACTTCGAAATAACCGAGGGCAAGGTAATTTGGATGGGTGCCGTTGAGCGTTTAATGGACATCCAGCGAGTGCATAACTATGCATTCTCTCGTAATGTCGAGGAGGTGGCACTAAGTCCAAGGTCTAAGTGGTTTATGACACCGGAGCAGGTCGCAGGATTCGAGGATAAAATTCGAACACTAAATACAAATTTTGACCCAATACAACTATACAATCATATCGGTGATCAAAACCCACCATTCTACTCCAACACATCCAGCGCTAATGAATCGGTAAGCCTACTAATACAGATGACTGACGAGGGCATTAACAAAGCTGCTGGCATCTTTGCTGCAAACATTGGTAACAATCCTGGCATCCAGTCAGGTGTGGCCATAGGTAAGCAAATTGAACGAGGCAACAATGGCACCAGCTGGGTGTTTGAGGCCTTAGAGGTAGCCATTGAGAGAACGTGCGAGCTGCTGCTTCGAGCTATCCCAAAAGTGTACGATGGCACCAGAGAGATTATCCTAACAAATGACGATGGGTCACTGGAGGATATGGTAATCAACCAGCCAATGCTGGACGATGAGACACAGGAAACCATTTACCTCTATGACTTAACTCAGGGCCAGTATGATGTCACCATCGATATAGGTGCTGCGTACAAGAACAGACAGCAAGAGTCTATCGAGTCCTTTGAGCGTATCGCAACAATTTATCCGCAGATACTAGACATTGCAGCTGATATTCACTTGGGCAATATCGAGGCTCCAAACTTCGATAAGGTAGCAGAACGAGCCAGAGCGCAGATGATTAACGCTGGTATGATACCAGAAGATCAGATGACCGATGACGAGGTTGAGGCTATGCAGGCAATGAAAGAGCAGCAAGCCAATCAGCCTCCACCTGTAGACTTAAACCAGATGGCGATGGAAATTGAGCAGATGAAAGCTCAAACCGCGCTATTAGACCAGCAGAACAGGCAAGTTGACGCACAGCTTAAGCAGCAGGAGATGCAGCTAAATATGCAGGTTAAGTCTGCCGAGCTGCAGTATCAGTCAGAGGGTAATGCGATAAAGATCCAAGAGCTCGAGATGAAGCTTGCTATGGAGCAACAAAAGTCTCAGATCAAGTTATTGGAATCATCTGGTAAACAGGATATTGAGCAGCAAAAAGTCAACAATAAAAAAGATATAGACATGGCTGACTTGGCTCTTAAATTAACTCAACTCGAACAGCAGATGGCAGCGCAAACTGGGAAAAACGTGCAGCTTGATGGTGAGATGGCCAGTAACTTAAAGGTTCTCACTTTCAACGTAGAAACTGGAGAGCTTGAGTAATGGATATCAACATCGGTAATTCTGATACAACTGCTAGGTTTCCTGATGGCATGGATGAAGATGACATGAAGGCCGCTATTGAAGATGCTATGGCTAGGCCTAGAACACTTCAAGAGAAGGTGCAGGATGGGCTAACAAGGCCTGAATCACAGGTTCGTGAGTACAAGCCATCGCTAGGTGAGAGAGTATCGAAGTTAATCGGCAATACGCTATACCAACAGGGTATTATTTCAGACCGATTTGGTGCCATGCAGGTAGGACGAAACCTTGGCATGGGTGCCGAGGCAATCCCGATTGTTGGTGACGCTATTGGTGGCGATGATTTAGGCCGAGCAATTGCTGATGGTAGTGCAACGGATGTTGCAATTGCTAGTGTGGGTGCAATTCCTGTTGTCGGTGAGGGCCTTTCTGCCATTTTGCCAGCCATACTGAAAAACCGTAAAGGCGCTGACTACGACTACGATGCGATAATGGAGTCATTCAACAAAGACAAGTCTTTTGACCTAAGCTCTATTGAACCGGATCCTGATAAGGTCCCACCAGCTGCTGCGCCAGAGCTTCAGGCTGAGGCTGGTAACTACACACCACAAGACACTGTCAAAGCTTACAAGCTGTTCAGGACAGATGATGATGGAAACCTATATCCATTATTTGTTAATCGTGATCAGAAGGTACAAGTTGGCGTATGGGAGGACGCAAAGGCTGGCGAGCGAGCAGCTCAAGATGCTTTGAGAAAAGGTCAAAAGGCACCAACAGCAAACCCAACTGATAAAGTCAAAAGCTCACTAGGCCCATTGGCTTATCGTCCGGGCTGGCATGCAGGAGATGCTGCAGCTGCAACACATATTGGTGGTAAAGCGACTAAGGCGGCATTGGCTGGTGGTCCTACTACCAAGGCTGGAAAATCAAAAGTGGTGCCACAGTACAGGCCAGCCAATCAGGTTTGGGCAGAGGTAGAGATGCCTAATGATGTCGACTGGCAGGCAGAGGCGCTTAAGCGAGCTGAAAGGACCAAGGATGGCAATGTAAATGTGCAGACTGCTGAGATAAAAGACCAGGTACCATTTGGTGGATTTTACAAGTACAAGACAAATCCAAATATGGCTGGCCAGTGGATGATCAGCGGTAATATGAGGGTCAATCGGGGATTGTCACCGAGTGAATTAAAAGCAGTTGGTCAAGAGACTGGTATTCCAGACTTGCCAACATTGCCAGAGTTCCTGCAAAGAAACCCAGAGGTGGTTCAGGAGGATATGACCAAGTCAGCCATCGATGAGCTTAAAAAATATTACCCAGAATATTACCAAGCTAAGTTTATTGACAATTTACCACCTGACCAGCTCATGCGATTTATGCCCGAGGGTTCAAGTGTGGCGCTTAATGAAGCTGCAGTCGATAGCATACTTAAGACAGTGGCTACCACAGATGCACCAAAATTAGATGCTGCAGCTATTGAAAAGAATATCGATAGCATACCAACTATTACACCGGAGATGCTTCAGGGTAAGACTATTAAGCCAACACTGGCAGACTTAACTGGTGCTGGCCGCTCATTCACTGGGTTAGATAGCAGCAAAGTAGACCCAATTGAGCTGCAAGGTGGGCCAGGCTTTCCTACTCTCGAAGGTTTCAGAGATGACGGTATAGTATGGGCAGCTGATGATGCTGGTGCCATTAAAAAACTGCAAGGCTCTGACTACATTGTTGTTTCTGCCATGGGTAAAGATGCACACTTGTCTAATGCGACATTTTCTAAGTCGTTCATGGACTCAATTAATGCCTACGTGCGTGATGGTCGCATACCTGATGAAAATGCCATTAAAATAGACGAGATCATACGCTCCCAAAAGGGCATGGATGACTTTCCAGGTCTTGAAAATCAAGATGAGTATTTTCAATGGGCAAGGAAGATGTCATTTGACCAGCGTAAAGCGCTTATGCGAGCTATGGGTAACGTGGAGGCGCAGGACTTAGGTGCGCCAAACATGGAGCGATTGAGGGCCGAATTGCTGGATGAAGATTATGCTGGGTCAAACTTAGGTGATGGCTTATTGGTGATAAAGATTAACCAGGACCCTGATGCAGTAGTCGAGCTAGGGAAGAATGGTACCAAGGAGCACAGAAGTTATAAATACGGCATCAAAGGCGAGGTCATAGGTAAGTTTGCAAGGCCAGTACCCATGCAAAGCTTATTCCCAGATATGTTTACGCAGAGAGCCATGGGTGGTCGCGCAATTGGTAGTGATTTTAGGTCATTTCAATTATCACTGCCTACTCAGAAGGTGGATGATAAAGTTGTCCAGAAGATACCGACAGGCCAAATTGAAGGCATTGCATCACCAAGGCAGGCACAGCTGGCTGACGCATTTATGAGGGGGCAATGGTCGACTACAGATAATCCTGTTAACAAGGGCGGCCTAAGTATTACGGACTATGCCAGAGCCTTACGTGCAAACCCAATGGCTGCCACTCTCACGCAGTATGATAATAAAGATAAGATCAAGGACTTAACAACAAGCGTTAAGGATGGAAAGACTAAAATATTCAGGCTGGGTGAAACTGAGGTTTACTTTGGTGTGCAATCTGATTATGACTACGGTAAAGTTTACGGTTTGAATAATGACGAGCTTGGATTATCGCCAAATGAAAAGACCTTAACTGGTGTAATTAGCAACGAGGTAGGTGCGCCAGGTATTGCTGGTCCTGCTGTTGTTACCAAGGCAATTGAGGAAGGTGTAACAGCACTAGACGCATTTAAAGTAGTCACAGATAAGAACCCAAATGGGTACCTACCTGGCATGTATTCGCAGTATGGATTTGAGGAAGTTGGCACTATTCCATTTGACCCTAAATACTACAGTGATATTCAAATTAACGATTTAAAAGAGGTATTTCGCAAGCAAGGGTGGCAAGATGGTGACCCTATGCCAGAAGTATCTATTATGAAATACAGAGGGGACGAAGATGGACGTAAAAACTACACTCAGCGGTGGGTCGAGCAATCTATCGAAGATGCTGGAGCAGGCAATAACGCAAGAGCAGCTGACGAGTTTAATGCCTCAGCAGATGACGCTATTCAAGCGTATGCTGGCCGACCTGCTACGCAACAATCAGGCAACCAGGATGTCGATAGAAGGGGCATTCGAGATGGTAACAGACCAGCTGCTGCCGAAAGAGCTGCTGGTGCAATCAGGGCAGTCGCAGGACTCAGCGATGCCCAGAGAACAGAGCTCGGCCTCCCCACAAACGCAGAGCTCGAGTACAACAGTGTTCGGAGCGATGAGCAACGGCTTGCCAGTGAAGCCAGAACGCAGTCAATTCGACAGCGAAGAGGAGTTCGAGGAAGCGATTGGGTACTGGATGAACAGACAGGGGCGCAGACTAAGAAAAAGGTAAGGACTCCACTGTTTAGCCGGGAGAAAGATGGCTCCTTAAATGGTATACCTAGAGATATCGCTGGCTATCAAATACAACCGAATGTTGCAGCAGCTGATGTCGCTAGAAAATACATGGCAAGAGTTGGTCAAGGCGCTGCCTATCAGCCTATCAATAAATACATGCCCATTGATCCTAAGCGCGGTACCGAGATTGCCAAACTATTTGATGAGATGGAGCATGCACCAAACGAACCACAAGTAAAAGCTGCCTACAATGCGCTTGCTGAGGAGACTCTAGAGCAGTATGACGAGCTACTTAAGACAGGATTTTTACCTGAGTTCATACCACCTGACAAGGGTGACCCATACGGCAATCCAAGAAATGCTATTGATGATATTAACCAGAACAATCATATGTGGGTATTCCCGACTGACGATGGCTTTGGTGGAGAGGATGACTTGTTTGCTGGCAATCCTTTGCTGGCAGATAGTGGGTATACTATTTCTGGGAAACCAGCTACAGTGAACGACATATTCAGGGTGGTCCATGACTACTTTGGACATGCAAAGGAGGGTTTAGGCTTTAGAGCTGGAGGTGAGGACAATGCATTTAGATCGCATGCAGCTATGTACTCACCTATAGCAAGACGAGCTCTGGCAACGGAGACTCGAGGCCAAAACTCTTATGTAAACTTCGGTCCGAATGCTGACTTTAATAAAACGGCTGATGGCGGCTCCACAAAATACGCTCCACAGAAAGTGGGCTTGCTGCCAGAATGGGTGTCAGAGTCATTTGGTGATGTATACATTGACAAGCCATTGAATCAGGTTAAAAAAGCAGGTAAGGGCTTTAAATACAACATAGAGTAGGAGGTCAAATGGCTAAATGTGGCGGCAAAAAGAAAAGCTGCGGTGGTGGCAAAAAAAAGAAATAAGTAATAAATTGTCAGGTCGTCAAAAAACTGGCTATAATCTAACCAACATGGTACGCGACCATTATTCGCGGCACATTACCTTTTAAGGGCAGAGCATGACTGATAAAGAAAAGCTGCAAAGCACTGACGATATCGATGATATGGATTTTGAGATTGATGACAGTGCAGACCTGAACAACGAAGAGTTGAGACAGGAGTCGGAGTCAGACCCGAATAGTGAGCCAGAGCACGAAAAAAAGACTGTAGATGATGCACAATCGTCTGATGTTAACCAGGACAAAGTTAACAAGGCAATTGACAAGCAACATGCGAAGTATCGTGAAGAGCAGCGTAAGAGATTAGAAGCTGAAAAGCAGCTAGAGACATTACGCAGCAAGTATGGTGCATCAGTTGATCCAGAGCCAAAAATACCGGATGTAGATTACTACTCCAATGATGTAGAGGCTCAGGTCAAGAAACGAGATGCAGCGGTGCGCGAGCATCAGCAGTGGCAGTATAGGAAGCAGCAGCAGCAGTCTGAACAACAGAAGCGAGAGCAGCAAAACTATGACCAGCAACATGCTGAAGCAATGGAAAGGCAAGACAAGTTCTACTCAACTGCAAAGCAGCTGAAAATGAGCCAAGCAACGCTCGACAAAGCGGTGCAAACAATTGGCACATATGGCCTTGGTCAACAAGTCGCAGAGTATCTGATGACGGATGACAAAGGTGTTCAGATGACTGCAGCACTTGCCAAAAATCCAGCGCTGCTGTCAGAGTTAAGTTTTATGCAGCCACACCAAGCGATACTTCACATTGAGCGCAATGTGAGGTCCCGACTTAGAGCGGTTAGACCGAGCAATGCAAAGAAGCCTCCAACGAGGGTATCTGGCAAAGCATCAGCTGCTTCGGATAGCTACCCATTGACTGGAGGTAAAGTCACAGTTGAATAAGGTAACGCTATCATGGCTAACAATTTTACTTCTAATACGGTCGAGAAACTTGCCCGAGTTTTCCTTGAGAAATTCGAATCCTCAAGATGCTTATGTAAGGCAATCGACACGCAGCTAATACAGGGTGACTTTACCCCATCTTCAGGTGGTAAAGTCTCTGTCAAACGTCCACACGACTACAAAGCAATTCGCACACCAGGTGGTGACATCTCTTCTTCTACGAAGTCAGATATCATCTCAGGTAAAGCGACTGCGACTGTACAAGACTACATCACAGTAGCGACCGAGTGGAGCAACATCCAAGAAGCCCTGGAGGCCGATCAAATCGACCAGATTCTTGCGCCTATGGCCACTCGCGTAGTGACCGAGCTCGAGACTACTTTAGGCAAATACATGTACCGCAACGCTAACCTTTCAGTAGGTACGCCAGGCACTGCAGTTGATGCATGGTCTGATGTTGCTGAAGCTGGCGCATTGATGGACTCAATTGGTGTGCCTATGGATAATGACATTTTCTATGCCATGAACCCATACACTACCACTAAGCTTGCAGATGCACAGCGTGGCCTCTCATCTGGTGATAATGATCTGGTAAACACTGCATGGCGAAGAGCGCAAATATCATCAAATTTTGGTGGTCTACGCGCAATCAGCTGCAACACGCTGCAAACTGTTCGTGATAGCGCTACATTGGCTGACCGAGCTGGTACTATTGCCTCCAACCCAGTTGTTACTTACGTGGCACATAAAGACACAATGATACAGGCTATTGCTGTAACAGGTATGTCTGCTACAGGTGTCATCCGAGCTGGTTCAGTAGTACAAATCACTGGTCGCAATTACTTGAACCAAAGCACTCGTGAAGCATTCACCGATGGCGCTGGCAGTCTTAAAGCGTATCGTGCAGTGGTAACTCAAGATGTAACAATGGTCGCAGGCGCAGGTACCATTTTGGTTGCAGGTCCTGCAATCTTTGAGGTATCAGGTCAGTACAACACAGTTGACTCAGCACCAGTTGCTGGCGATGTGATCACTGTACTTGGCGCAGCTGGTGGCACATTCCAGCCTAACATGTTCTTCCACAAGCAAGCATTTGGCATGGCAACAGTCAAACTGCCTAAACTGTTTGATACTGACACAGTAATAAGCTCTGAGGATGGTTTCTCATTGCGTGTTACTAAGTATTCTGACGGTGATGCTAACCAACAGAAGGTACGTTTCGATATGTTACCAGCATTTGTAACATTCAATCCGTTCTTCGCTGGTTTAGGCTACGGTGTAGTATAAGCAAGTCTGCAATTGGCCACTTCGGTGGCCTTTTTTCTAACTATACGAGGTAAGCAAAGTGGAAAAAATCAAACTATTCAAAAAATACTCTGACGGTGAAGTTAAGTCTCTTGAGCTTAATGACACTCCAGAGAATGTTAGACACTTATTAAGCCATGGTTTCTTTCTGACAGAAGAGGAAGCGTCATCTGGTGAAGTAAAAGCACCAGAGCCAGCACCGAAACCAGCTGCAAAAGCAGCAGTCAAAAAGAAATAAGTCGGAGTAATTTATGGAAACTGCAGGTAGCATCATCAAAGATGCATTGTCAGAGTTAACCCTACAAGCCGATGAGCAATCGGTGCCAGCAGTTGAAGTACAAACTGGCGTCCGATACTTGAACCGCATGATGCAAATGCTAGATGCCAATGGTGTCAAACTTGGGTATACGCTTGTAACTTCACCGAATGACCCACTTACGGTCCCTGCAGGCGCATATGAGCCAATGGTTATGCTACTGGCAGAAAGACTGGCAAATGGCTATGACTTTGATGTGACTCCAAACATGGCCAAGCTTGTTCGTGAAGCTAGAGCTACAATTTACAAAGTTGGTGTGTCAATCGGTAAGATGAACATGCCATCATCACTTCCAATTGGGTCCGGTAATGACTACTCAGGTGACAGCTATGACGGTGATCAATTCTTCGATGGCTGCTGCGAGGACCAGGATATATGCGATAAAAATGGGAATTTAATACTATGAGCTGTCCAACCTTTGAGAGTGAAATTAGCAGGGCGCTTGCAAAAGAGCTGGTTAAAAATAGTGACTTGGTCATGGTTTCTGACAACGGCACTACATACAAGGTTACCTTTGCAGATATTATTGCAGCACTCGGTACCACTGGCGCATTAGAATCAATCTCACCAGTAGGGGCTAATCCGGTCTTATCTGGTGTGGCACCAAATTACCAGATACGAGGTATACAGGCAGGTGCGGGTCTGGCTGGTTCAATAACAGCTCAGGATGCGATTCGACTCATACTGCAGGTTGGTAATGCTGGTAATGCTGCTGACGGTGAACCACTCATCGTAAACTCAGCATCGAAAACTGTAAACTGGCGCAGATTGAAAGCTGGAAACGGTATTAAAATAGATCAGGATGGCAACAAGCTGGTGATCACTAATAGCGAGATTGCTCAGGCAAGCAATACCGTCATTGTATCGGTGCTCACAGACCTACCTTCAGCGGTGACTGGCGTCATTGCTTTGGCAGACAATACTGACTACTTATTTGTGGCCAGCTTTGCCTCTCCATCTCGTTTTACTATGGGCAATAATACAATTGTCAGGTCAGTGGACCCGAGAGCTGTCACGCTCACGTACACTGGCAATCAAACTATGTTTACGTGTGGCGAAGGCAACCAAGTGATCAAAGATATATCCTTGTCATGCCCAACTGGTAAGTTATTTAGTAATAATTTAACCACATCAGGTGAATTTGTTATGCGCTGGGTTCGAGTAGTTGAATGTCTGGCAATCGGTGACTTAAGTAAAAACCTAGTTGGATTGTATAATTTGATCTTTGAGAATGTCACAGGGTCACTTGGTTTCGTTTATCAGGATGGTATTAATAAAAGATTAGTAATGAACCAGGTAACAGTGCTTGAGTCAGGTAATGCCACATTCAAGTTCTTAGACTTGGGCAGCGCTGTTTTTAAAAGTTTATCGATTAATTTGATTGAGCTGCTAGGCACTGCTGGCACTCAAATATTTATAAAGGGTCAGGCAGGCAGCGCAAACTTAGCTGATGAGTCATTTGGCTATGTGAGTTTAGTTCAAACAATAGGTGGTATGGTCGGTTTATCTGGCATTGTTTATGGCGACTCCGGTTGGGAATTTAGGCAGGTAGACAATATACAAAACAGTAACGCACAGGCCCTTACGACACTGAATGCAACTGCTGTCACTAATATTGTGACTCAAAATGTTCCAGTGGTCATTAACGGTGTGTTTACAGACCAAAACAGCGACTACATGACGGTAAGTGCTGCAGGTCGTATTACGCTTAATGAGCGCAGACCTAAAGATGTCAACGTGTCAGTTGTAATAAGTGGTAAACCCACATCTGGAATATCTACGTTTACTTTTTACATCGCTAAAAACGGAGTGACAATTCCTGCTTCCGGCATATCTCGAGAAATAGCATCAAGCGATCTTGGAGTGGTCAGCTTAACCTGGATGGTCGACATGGATACTAATGACTATATCGAGGTGTTCGTTGACAACAACACTGGCACAACAGACTTCGAAGCGCAAAAGCTTATATTTAAGGCATCGTAATGGGCCAAACAATACAGATTGATATCATAAATGGGTTCTACCAGTCGGACTCTTTGCCTTTTAGTAATCAGCGATGCGTCAACCTGTATCCTAACATCCCACAGGTGCAGTCATTATCACCGGGCGCTTTGTTTAATGTTCAGGGACTGGGAGAAGTTGCCTCGTCATCATTATTGGCAAAAGATGCCAACCGAGGCGGCATTGTATTTAATAACACACCGTTTTTTGTTAACGGTGAATCGCTGTTTATGCTTAACCAGACACTATTTCCTGACAATAGTGCAACATATTCTTTGTTGAGAGTGGGATTTGTTACCGGGTCCGGAAGATGTTCGTTTGCCACCAATGGTAGGCAGATAATAATTATTAACTCGGATGGTATTGGTTTCATTTACGAGGCAGGAAAGTCACCAGCTGTTACAACAATTACAAACGCAGGATTTAATGCCAACGGCAAGCCATTAGAGGTGGCATTTGTCGATGGTTTCTTCATCGTGACTACTGACGATAAAAAAGCAATTGTCTCTGCAATCAATGACGGTGAATCGTGGAATGCGCTCGACTTCATCAGCGCTGAAAGTGACCCCGATGATGTGGTTGCACCATTCATATTTAAAAACCAGCTCTATCTGCTCGGCACACAAACCACAGAAGCTTTTAACAATATAGGTGGTGCTGGTGTTCCATTTAGGCGCTCGGGCTTTTTTACATCGTTTGGGTGCTCTGCACCGAAGTCCGTTGTTAAGCTTGGTGGTCAGGTATTTTGGATAGGTCGAGGTGAGAACGAAAAGCCATCAATTTATGCTTTTGCTGGTGGCGACCCACAGCCAGTCAGCACGACTGCCATTGATAATATATTGCACAATCTGACAGAGGGCCAGATCCAGAATGCATTCGCTTGGGGATATTCTTTGCGCGGTGCCAAGTTTGTCGGGTTTAATGTCGCTAATTACACATTTGTTTATGACATGGCCACTGGCAGGTGGCATGAAAGAGAATCGATAATACAGGATGCACAAGGCATAAAAACCGTTAAGCGCTGCAGAATAAACTCTGTTCTTTATGCTTATAACGAGCTGCTGGTGGGTGACAGTGAGGACGGTCGCATTGGTATTATCGATGAGCAAGTGTTTACTGAATACTCGCAGCCTCTGCAGTCATTCTTTACCACAGCTCCGGTATTTAATAACAATCTGCCATTCTCATTGCCGCAAATAGAGCTGCTATGCGAGTCAGGTGTGGGTAATAGCATGATAAGTGACCCAGTGGTCAGGCTCCAGATAAGTCGTGATGGTGCGCTATTTGAGGACCCAAGGTCGCGAGAGTTGGGACGAGTGGGTAATCGGAAACTTCGACAGGTGTGGGCTAAAAACGGCATGGTACGGCAGTATTGCTTGTTCAAGATCACTATCAGTGACCCAGTAAAGCGCAGGCTATACGGATTAAGCGTAAACATAAAGCCAAGTGCTAAGGGCTAATGCATGATTGAATTATCACCATTAACTAGGGTAAGAGCGATTGTAAGTAATGCAGGATTGCTGACGCAGGAAGCCAGCTTTTACTTTCAGCAGCTCGAGCAGCTGCAGCCAATATCAGGCACTGGCTCACCAGAGGGTGTAATAAATGCTCAAGCTAGTCGAACATATTATGATTTATCTGGCGGCACTGGTGCTATTGTATATATTAAGACGGTAGATGATATTGGTTTAGATGCAACATTGGGATGGGTCTTAGCATGAGCGAAAAGAAAATAATCCAAGCATTAGATGCGGCCAGTCTGCCCTGCATACGCAGCCAGAGGAAGGCCATTCTTGAGCTTGAGGCAAAGATGCTAGAGCAGCAACAGAGCGCGATACCAGTTGAGCATTTAGTGCATGGCGGCATGTATGCCAGGTCCGTTAAAGTTCCAGCAGGTACCTTATTAACTGGCAATATATACAAGTATGACCACATAGAAGTCATGGCGTCTGGTGTGCTTATGGTGACCACTGACGATGGTCAAAGTCGACTGCTCGAGGGATATAATTTAATGCCAGCGTTAACTGGTAAAAAGCGAGCTGCTTATGCCATTGAGGATACTGTCTGGATTACGTTTCATGCGGTGGGCGAGGTGGATATTGAGTCACCAGATGAAATACAAGACAGGCTGACGGTTAAAACCTTTGAGGACCTAGATGAGTTTTATGCAAAGGTCAATCGCATAGGGTATAGGATGTTCTTGCAGGACCTTGGAATTGATCAGGACTACATGGACGCCATCGTAAAGAACCACGCTGATTATATTGAGCTTAGTCTTGAGGAGTATGGTTTGGAAATGAAGGACTCAATAATTCATGGTAAGGGTATTTTTGCCACTGAGATGTTCGGAATAGGCGCTACATTAGCATGCAGCAGAGTTGGTGCTCATCGAACGCAGCTAGGCCGATACATTAACCATGCAGTCAGACCGAATTGTAAGTTTAATGCTGATGGTGACGACATCATTTGCGTGACAATTAGCACTGTTTACCCTGGTGATGAGTTGACAGTAAATTATAGTGAAATATTGACCTGGCGGTCAGAGGTAGGTGATATATGAGCGGAATAGCAGCAGCGGTAGCAGGGTCTGCCATTATTGGCGCAGTGGCTTCGAGAAGTGGATCAAGGCGAGCAGCTGACACTGCACAGAAAACATCAGATGAACAGCTTAATTACATGGCCGAACAAGAGGGCAAAGCCAGACAAGACATTAATAAGTTTATTCCGGCTGCTACTCAGTCAAGACTTGCTGGTACTCAGCAGGCTATGGACCTATTAAGTCGGTCTGCACCGATGACTATGGATGCATTCCAGCAAGGCAACATGGGCGCTCAAAACATACTCGCTGGGTCAATGCCTCAGATACAAAATGCTCTCATGGGTGGCGCAGTCAATTATGACTTTATGCAACCACAGAGAGTCAACGTAGACCTTCAGGGCCTGCTGGCAGGTGTGCCGAATGTGTACAATCCACCTCGGCAGGAAGATCAGTCTCCACCTGGAAATGTTCCGGCACCTAATATTGGGATACCTGACATTTTTAAAGGCAATCAGTTTGCTGCTGGAGGTGGTTACAGGGGTCTAAATTTTCGTGACTTTGGGTCACAAAATACGATGAGGCTTAGATAATGATAGTTAGAAACCAAGCAATACTAAAGCCAATGATGGGCCAAGTAAGTCAAATGGGACCACAGCAAATAATGCCGCAGCCTATGATGCAAGGTCAGGGTATGCAATCGCCAATTAACTTGCAATCAAAGATGGCTGGCAATAGGCAGCAGGATGTTATGCCTACAGGTTATAATTACAGGCCTCAGTTTGATGACGCTGCTAGAGCTGGTGCGATGACAGGTCAAATGGTACGTCAGGGTCAGCCATCTAGCCAGCCTATACCTGTAAATTTGTCAGGAATGCAACAGCAGCAGCCACAGTATCAGCAAGGCCAGTTAACCAGACAGAATATGCCAATGGCGCAAGCTGGTGGTAGTCAGAATTATGGGCTGGCAGGATTTGAGTCTGCTATTGGTGGCGGCATGAATGCTGGACTTAATTTTGCACAACAGGGCAGCGCTGGTGCTATGGCTACGTTACAGGGTACCAGACAGGATGTGCTGAACCAGCAGAATCAGGCGCAGAATGCGCTCAACCAGTCTGGTACATTTTCACAGATAGCAGCGCGTCAGGGTACAAACCAAGGCCTTGGCATGATCAACCAAGGTCAGCAGTTTGCTAACCAGTCAAATGCTATGGGCCAAAACTCATTGATGCAGGGTCTTTCTGACGCCAATCAACAGCTCAACAATGCTAACCAAATGCTAGGCCTAAGAGCAGGTCAGGGTATGAATGCATTAAATCAGGGATATGGTCAGGCTCGCGGTGACTTACAAGGATTTGCTCAAGGTGGCGCTCAAGCGCAGCAGCAGCAAGCAGCTTTGTCAGGTGCTATGGGACCGCAAGCACAGCAAATGGCGATGAATGCCACTTTAAACAGCCCAGAGTTCGAGTTCTTACGCGAGCAAGGCAATCGGGCAGTTATGGCTAACGCAGCTGCTACAGGAGGCTTGGGTGGTGGTGAGGTACAACGTGAGTTGGCAAGATTTGGGCAGGGCTTAGCAGCTCAGCAATTTGGCGCGGCATTTGACAGGCTTGGTGGAGTCGCCAATAGAGGCCTAGAGGCTGGTGGTCAGATGGCACAGCTAGGTGCTCAACAAGGTCAGACAGGCGCAAGCTTACTGCAGCAGCTTGGTGGTCAGCAGGCTGATATCTTTGGTCGACAAGGCCAAAACATCATGAGCACTGGCATGAACAGCGCTAACCTCGACCAAGCAACCGGACAGCTACAAGCCAACCTAGCGCAGCAAGGTGCTGGTATCGCGCAGCAAGGGGGGCAGCTTCAGGCTAACCTGGCTCAAAGCACAGGCCAGCAACAGTCTGGTCTTGCTCAAAATATTTCCGGTCAGCTGGCAAACCTAGGTGGGCAGGCAGGCTACGTAATGCAACAAGGCGGCCAGTTTGGTGCCAACCTGTTGATGACTGGAGCAGGTCAATTGGCTCAAGGTAGACAGCAAGCAGGTCGTGACTTGGCTGAAATGCTGGCTGGTCAATCTGGTGCTCAATCAGGCCTAGTAAATCAGCAGGGTCAGCAGGTCGCAGGCCAAGTAGATCAAGTCACAAATAATCTGGCAAACTTCCTGCAAAACTCCGGTGCAATGACAGCAAACGACCAAATTAGAATGGCAGAGCTACTTCAGGCATTGGCAACACAGAGCGCAGCTGGTGGTAGTGCAGCAATTGGCAATGCTGGTAATGCACAAGCTAACGCAGCACTTGCTGGAGCAGGCAACACAAGCAATTTACTCGGTCAGCTGACTGGCGCATTTGCTATGACTGGTGGTTTTCCAAAAAGATAGGATTAGAGGATTAAATAATGGCTATTGACTTTAGATTAATGCAAGGCAATCAGGGCAGTCCGTTGCAAAATGCGATGGCCGGGTATGAGTTTGGGCAAAGAATTAGAGATGACCAGAGAGAACAGGAACAGCGCTCGCAAATGCAATCTCAACAGGCCGAAGCATCTACTTTGTTTGATACACTATCAAAAAGTATGGAAGATCCGGAGTTCAAACTGGCGTCAAGTGTGGACTTGCAGAGACTCGAAGAGCTTTCTCCTGAGTCTGCTCAGAGAAGCAGAGAAAGATTTACTGCTTTGTCAGCTGAGGATCAGCAAATGTACATTGACGACATGATTACAGCCAGAGACATGGCTGTTACTGGTAACATTCAAGGTGGCGCTAACCATTTAGCATCTCGCATTACAAGGCTGGCAGAGGGCGGCAGGCGACCTGATGACACGATTAGGTCGTTTATGCTGTACCAGAATGATCCAGAGTATTTTGTCAATGGTGTCAATCAGATGCTTGCATCTACCGAGCAGGCTAAAAACAGAGATGTAAGCTACGCAGGTCCAGAAAAAGGCGAGCCAAAAGTTGGACGCTTCCGGTCCATCGATGCTGGTACTGATATTCAAATCATGGACAGTGCAAGCGGTGAAATAGTGAAAAAGATCACCAAGTCTCCGACTGCAGCACAAGAAGCAAACGATACGATGAAGCAGCTCGAGGTCGTCAATAAACGCCAGTCTCAAGTTAACGCTGTTTTTGAAGAGCAGGAAGGTTTAGACCTGGCAAAAAGAGCAGCTACTATTTCAAGTGATCTGGCAGCTAATGAAGGTCTAAGCTCTGTGGTGGGTGGTCAGTTTTATCTGGATAACACACCAACCTTTGCAAACTCACAAGCTGTGATCAATAAAGCTCTAGAGCTTGCATCATTAGTGACCAAAGATAACCTTCGCTTAATGACAGGTGTATTAACGCAGAAAGATATCGAGTTCTTGCAGCGAATCTCGTCAGGTGGTTTGAATATTACAGAAAATGGCATACTGGGTAACTATGAGCAGGTCGTAAAAGACTTGACCGAGTTGAGCAATCGACTTACTGCATCATCAGAAGATAAGCAGCCTGTCATCGATAAAAGACTATTCAATGGCAAGCAGTCTGGTCAGCTAGGACGAGCTATAAAGCAGGAGGATGTTACTAGACTTCGTGCCGCTGGTTTCTCTACTCGCCAGATTTATGACATGCTGAAGGTGGAATAATGCAACCAAATAATAAGCGAGAACAGGACGATATCGAGAATTTGATATTGCAAATGCAGCAGCAGGGTATGAAGCCAGAACAGGCACCAATGAAACCTGCACAACAAAATCCAGTGCAGCAAGCTGCAGAGGAAGATGATATTGCTGCATTAATCCAAAGCGCTAAGGCGCAGGAGCAAATGCCAGCCCAGCCTCCACCAGCACCAGCACCAAAGCAGATGGACAAGCCAAGCACATTTAAAAAAGCACTTGATGACTACAACAAGATGCAAATACAGATGGGACAGGACCCAAATGCGCCAAGAGAAGGCAATATTCTGGATTATGCAGAGCCAATTACAAGAGGCGCAGTTGCAATGCTGGGTACCTCGTTAAACGGCTTGTATTCCGGTTCTCAAGCAATATTTGGTGGCGAAAGTGTGTCTAGAGATACCGACCAGTTCAACGCTAGGCAAAAGCTTATTGATGACTTTGCCAGTCCAAAAACTGAGGAAGGGAAAACTGCGATGGCCGGGCTTCAATGGCTTGGCGAAAAGCTAATGATCCCGATGTCAGGTTATGCTGGTTTATCTGAATTGATAATGACTCAGGATCTGGACTCAGCAGTTGCCTCAATTGCTCAGGTGCAATCTGGTGAACGCTCCATGGGTGATGTTTTAGCTGACGCTAATTATGCAGCAACAGGGGACCCAGCTTGGGCTGCTGCAGTAAAGACTGCCACTGATGGATTGCCATTACTTATAGGTGCTCGCTACACACAAAAACCACTTATCCAAAGACGACTAGACAAGCAGGCTACTCAGCTTCAAGAGAAGATGCGGTCCATCACGATGCAGCAGCCTAGAAATGGACAACTACAAGACGTAAATGGCGCAGCAATGGCAGATCGGCAGCTTATGGCCATCGATAAAATAAGCCAGCAGCAAAGACGTATCGATTATGACGAAATGAAGATGATCGAGAACGAAATGCGTGAGAACCCGGCATATGCCAGACAGATGGTAAGTTCTATTGCAAGCAAGCCTGACGAAGCAGCAGCTGGAGTAATCAAACAGGGAGCCAGCAAAGGTGCAGTTGCTAACATGAAAGCGACCACACCAGAAACGCGCAAGATTATGCGTAATATGCTCGGCAATGCTAATGATGTGCTAAACGATGAGGGGCTGGCTGCAGAGCTGAGGCCATCGATGGCCATGGGTGACATTGTCAATAGGCGCATTGGGTACTTGAACAACAAGCGCAAGCAGGTCGGTGCTGAGATAAATGCATCGGTCAAAAACTTTGGCAATGAGGTGATACCACTTAATGACTCTGCGCCAATAGCCAACCGATTTGTCGACTCTCTAGAGGATCTAGGCATTGAGCTAAATGAGCAAACACTGGCACCACTGTTCGATAACTCGTCTGTGCGTGATATTCCGGCATTTAGAAAAATCATAGTAGACACTATGAATGACTTATCCACCAGACAGATGACACCTAGGGACCTGCACTTCTTTAAAAAACGCTTGGATGAGAATATTTCCTATGGGCAGAAGCAGGAAGGTTTGTCTGCTGGTGTAGAAATAGCGCTGCAGGGCCTCAGAGCTGATATAAACGGATATCTCGGTAGAATTAACCCAGAGTATAAAGCTGCCAATGAAAGCTACGCAGAGCTCAAGTCAGCGCTCGATAATTCAGAGAATGCATTCAAAATAAAGAAGAAGTTGCAGCTCAATCCGAAACTGCAGGAAGAGTATGATATACAGAAAATAGGTCAGGAATTACGCAAAACGCTATCAAATTACGCTTCAGGCATAGACATCAGGCAGACACTTACCAACATAGAGGATGTGACTGGTAAGTATGGCCTTAATGACAACGTGCAGATAAACAGGCTTATCTCTTTTGACAATATGCTTAACAGCATGATGCCAACCTTAATACCTGGTGGGATGAAGTCGACAATTTCACAGGGAATTGACTCAGCTAGACTGGTAGCAGAACCAAAAGCGGCTATACTCGAGAGAGGCGCACAATTGGTTGGTGGCGTCATCGATGATATGAGAGGCATAAACGAATCAAATGCATCGAGAGCCGTTAATCGCATGCTAAATGAGCTTGACGCGAGCAACCGCAGACGTACAGGGACCAATATAACGACCACTGATAGGAACAAAGGCAATGAGTAGATTTTCAAATCCTATACCACAATTTATCGCAGCAAATGGTGACCTATTAGCTGGTGGTACATTGGCTTTTTATGCGTCAAGTACAGATGTTCTGCTTCCTATTTTTGGTGATGTGAACGAAACAATTGCAATACAAAACCCGGTCACACTTAACGGTCGTGGCGCAGTCCCAAACATATTCTTTAGCGCTTCAGCTAGATGCGTGTTGACTGACGCAAACGGTGTGCAAATATTTGATGTAGACCCGGTTAGCTCAGAGACTGGAGGAGGCGCGTTTGAGCCATGGCAAAGCAACATTGTGTATGCTGCCAATAGTCTTGTATTTGCCTCTGATGGTATTCCCTACATTAGCCTAGTCGGAAACAATCAAGGCAATGACCCAACACAGAATGTGGATGACAATGACAAGTGGTCACAGCTAAACCAGATCAGGGTGTGGAATGCTCGAGAGATATACAACATCAATATACTGGTCATCGAGGGCGGCACACTTTACAAGTCGGCCACAAATGGGAATTTGAATAACAGGCCTAGCAATGACAATGGCTCAAACTGGCAAGCAATCACAGCTGCAAATGGCCTGACGTTTAACAACACTGTATCAGGTTTATCTGCGACAGATGTGCAAGCAGCCATCGATGAGATAAATGCTATCGTGCAGGGCAGCGGTCAGCCATTAAGCTACCGAGGAAACCTTAACTTAACGTCTGGCAACGCTGCATTGCCAGCAGGACCAGCAGGTGGCGACTACTACACAGTATCAACTGGTGGTACGGTAACAGTATCAAGAAACGGTGCTGCACCAACATCTCAATTAGTTAACTTAGGTGAAAGCCTTGTATATAACGCTGGTACCACTAATTGGGATGTGTTGCCATCAGTGACCCAAGCAGCCTCTGTTAGCTTTTCAAACATCGTAAGCCAGTTGTCCTCTACAAATGTTCAGGACGCCATAAACGAGCTTAAGGTGTTGATAGATAGTAATAAGGCCGCAATTGAGGCTGTGGAGGCTACAGCAGGCTCAGCCGCTGGTGGTTTAATATATCGTGGGCAGTTAAATGTCTCTGCTGGTGACGCAGCGCTTCCACTTGACCCATTGCCTGGTGACTTATATCAAATATCGACTGCTGGCACTATTACCGTCAGTCTAAATGGGAATATTCCGGCACCAATAGACGTGAATTTAAGGGACCAGATTATCTGGAATGGCCTGCTTAATCGCTGGGATTTAAACCAGACACCACCACAAACAATAGTGGAGTCAATAGACCAGACCATCACATTGTCGCAGCCTCTTGCGCTCGTATTGCTGACTGGTACCGCAAGATTTTATCCACCAAACAATATTACATTATTGAGCATTAGGCTCGCAGTTGGTATTGCACCAGTAGGTTCAAATGTTGATGTGGAAATAGTAAAGAATGGTGTATTGTTACAGTCATTGTCAATACCAGATGGCGCTAACGTGAGCGCTCAGTTCTTTCCTCCATTGCCACTGCTGGTTAATCAGACGGATTACCTGACAGTAAACGTGACTAAGGTGGGGTCAACAACTGCAGGGTCAGATTTAACCGTCATATTTGAGTATCAGAATGTATGAGCTTTTACACTATCCCAATAAGCTATGTGCCAGCACAGGATACTAATGTTGACTATGTTTTTAAGTTAACTGAGATAACAATTGCAAAACTAACGGCACCGGAGCAGGTCGCATTTTGGTCTGATTTGTCTGCTGATGGTGGTAATTTAAGATTGTTTGCTGATGCTGGAAAGGTTACAGGCCTGCCTGTGGAGGTCGTCATTGTGGATGCTGGCGCTCAGATCCTTGAGATTTGGGCTAGGTTAAATAGTCCATTACTGGCGTCTGGTGGCCAAAATATTTATCTCGAAACAATAGTCACAGGCGACCCGGTATTGTCAGGTGTTAGTAGCCCATTAGGTAAGTATGCAGTGTGGTCAGATTATGCACTGGTCGCTCATCTGGTGGTAGATGGCAGAGACTCAACCAATAACTATACCTTTTCTGCAGGTAGCGATGAAGCACCGACATTTAGCCGGGCGCTTGGCATGACCATGAACAACTCTAGGCCGAGATACTTTAAGCGAGCTGCTGGCGAGTTGATTGAAAAATTCAATTATACTTTCACCATGGACTTAAATATTGTCAGTGTGGTTGAGGCCAACATTAATGGCATTGTGCTTGACAGGACAGGTGATGGACTACCCATTATCAGTGGTGAGTCTACACCAAGATCATTTAGCAGATTAGTTATTGCCATACAGCAAGGCCCACCATGCAGCCCACCAACACCTGTGACACCTAGTTTGAGAGGGCTCTTCTTCGGTGGTTATGGGCCAGCGTTTGCTGGCTTTGATGAAAATGGCAGTCTAAAATATGAGAATACTACTACATTAGCTGGTGAGCTTAAGGATGAGGCCTACAGAGCAGCTGGTGAAAGTCTACTTATGTCGGGCTCGTATGACATCACAGAGGATCCTGTTATTTACTCTGGTTTTCTGGGAGAGTGGAGATTCTACCGGGATGGTGTGCAAACTGGCTTTAATACTACCTTTTTAAATAGGCCTTATCCAAGGTCCAGAATAAATGACAATTCGTTTACCCTAAGTGCAAATAACTGCGAGTGGTCGTTAAAGGAGTGGCACATAAGAAATGTCACGCTTAACGCTGCGTATGAAGCAGCACAGCAGGTCAACAGAAATGATGAAGCTAACTTTTTTGGACTGGCTACTGTGGAACCAGTCAATCCACCAGACCCACCAGAACCACCTTTACCACCGGGACCACCACCGACAAGTGATCAGGATATTCAAGCATGGTAAATTCTAATTTAATACGAGGCTTACAATGACAGCAACAATTTATAAATCAACTGACGATGGAGCTCCGCAGTTTGTGGCCAATAGTCCTGCATCAAACCTGGCAATTCTAAAGGCCGTTTTAATTGATGGGTACGGTACTAGGACTCCAACAGGTGGTTGGACGCTCGCTTTTGAAGATGCTCCTAGCGATATTGCATGCTTTCAAGCAACGCTTGCTGGTGGCCCCACACTTCAAATAAAAGGCACCGGAGGCCAGCAAGGTGTCAGAGCTAGAGGTTTTTTGACGATGTCCAGTGCTACAGTTGGGACAGGTCAATTCCCAAGTAACATACAAGTTGCTGCTGATAATTATTTCATGCCTATGAGAGCAAGTTCAACCTTAAATCCTCCATTCAATTTATGGACAATGATAGTTGATGATGATGGCGAGTATTTCTATTTCTTTGGATCGGCTATTGGCATTACCCCAGGGGCCAGCTTCTTTGGAAAATTGGACTTCTCACCAGATGTAGAGAGAAGATGGCTCTTAGGTGGTGTAACTGGAGAACCAAATTCATCAAGCTGCGATGACCCAGTGTTCCAAACTAATTATCCAAATAACTATAGTGATAGAGGCATAGCTCCTGGGTCTACATCTGGTGACCGTCTTCAAATGACCAGATATAACCCACTGATAGCACAGCCAAACTTAATTGATTCAAGGGCATATTTTACTAAAAAGATCGCACATACATCGCCACCTGAATATTACCTCGGTACATTTCCAAGGATGTTATTTTTAGCAGACTCAAGAAACAAGATATTTAATGGACAACCGTATCTAAATATTCAAGGTCAAAAATATTTTTCATTGGATACTGAAATGGGTAATGCTCTAATAGCATTTGACAACGAATAAGGGAGGAAATCATGCCAGCAGTGTTATATAGGTCAACTGATGTAGATGCTCCATTAATAAATCAAATTGGGGGCGG
>Ga0306872_100138_pt1 | contig 31797 bp, 54 predicted proteins | sample AntRauMeHopE1498_FD_190455 | JGI IMG/M metagenome (GOLD analysis project Ga0306872, IMG submission 190455) | Saline lake microbial communities from Rauer Islands, Antarctica - Metagenome Hop E1 #498 (v2) (version 2) | ecosystem: Environmental > Aquatic > Non-marine Saline and Alkaline > Saline ...
AACTTTATGGGTTTTTTTGCACTGGATTGCACATCTTTAACAGAATTAAATGTACCCGACACTTCAAATATTACAGGTATTGGAGATAGTTTTATGGAAGCATTTGCTAGAGGTTGCACATCTTTAAAATCGATAGGAAAATTAAATCTATCGAGTTTAACAACTGTTGGTGATAACTTTATGAGTTTTTTTATAATGGATTGCACATCCTTAACCTCAATAAAATCACCTAATATTTTAAACTTAACATCTGTTGGTATTCGTTTTATGTATGGGTTTGCTTATCGTTGCACATCTTTAACCTCGATAGGTATACCAAACACATCTAATATAACAACTTTTGGTAATAATTTTATGACATTTTATGTATTAGATTGTACAGCATTAATAAGTTTAGAACTTTCAGCAATAGGATTGTTCTCAAGCAATAATATAAATTGGAGTGTTTCATCGGGAAGGCTTAACAACCTAAAAGGGTATGTACAAAATGAAACAGACTTATCAGATTGGCAAGGAGTAACTTCAACAGGGGAAATTTTGTATACAAACTATATTCGTAGTACCGATAATGTAATATTAGGTTTGCCTATCATCTGGAATTTCTTTACTTGGGGTTCTTAGCAATATGCTATAATTAAGGTATAGAATATTTTTATTATGAAATTAAAAAAGATGAAAAAAGAAAAAAGTATTGATGTAATCAAAACAGATACGAAAAAACTTAGATTTTCTATTGAAAAAATAGAAAGCGAAATTGTTAGGTATCAGGAAAACATCGATAAATTTCAAGAACGAAAAGATTTTTATCAAGTACTAAAAGAAGAATATTATGGAGAATAATATACTAATGAAAGGAAAATTTAAGATAAAGACGTACAATAAAGGTATTTTAATTCGTGAGACTAATTGGATTGAAAACCTTATTGTAGCAGGCTCAAATAATGGTCTTGGTGTTATTGCAAAAAGAATGATTGGAGATTTTTCTAATGATATTGAAATAACAACTGCTGAAATAGGGGATGGTGATACAGCTCCGGCTTTATCAGACACAAGCCTAGAAAATCCTATTTTTACAGGAATATTAAGAGCTAATCAAAGTACGACATCAACAGTTGTAACTTTAGAATTTTTTATAGCAAGTGATAACTTACCGAACGGAGATTATAAAGAATTTGGACTACGAGCAGGAACACAATTATTTACAAGAGCATTAATAGATCCAATTTATACAAAGTCAGCAAATGAAGACACAAGTATAGAATATCAAATAACCCTAGCAAATCAATAATATGGCAATTCAAGATGGACAAATAGGTCGCGCAGATGACTTTATTAATGAAAGCGAAAAGAATGCAACCCCGTCAAATGATGAGGGTCGTGTTCCTAAATTAAATGACAAAGCAAAGATTGGTTCGCAGTTTATTACTTATCACCATTCAGGTGATGGGAGTGATGGAGCTTTACTTGTTGAATCAGGTGAAACAGTTTTTATTGAATCAGGAAAAGTTTGGAATTATACAACCATTACTATTGAAAGTACTGGTGTTTTAAGGTTTACAGGAAATTCTTATGTTGTTTTGAGAGCAACTGGTGCAGTAAATATTTCAGGTGAAATTAATCTAAATGGTGTTGTCGAGGAGGTCATAGGAGTATCTATAAATTCAGCGAACATCACAAGTGGATCAGCAAGGCAACCAATTTCACTAAAACTAGGAGATGGAGGTGATTCGACATCAAACCCCGTCAACGGAGGTAATGGAGGTGCCGGTGGAGATGATGGAACAACAAGCCCTAGTAATGGATCAGGTGGTTCAGCAGGAACAGGAGCAGGAGGAAACGGAAGTAATGGAGCAAATGGAAACGGAACAACACTTGGTGGAGGTGGTGGAGGTGGTGGAGAAAATTCATCATCAGTAGGAAGCCCAGGACCAACATCAGGCTCTACAGCTACAGATAAAAATGGAGGTAATGGTGGTAGTGGAGGTGCAGAAGATGGAGCTGGAGGTCAATCAGGTGGAGCTGGAGGTTCAGGAGGTTCAGGAGTTGATGACGGAAATGGAGGTTTTGGTGGACGTGGTGGTCTAGGTATTGATAATGGTTGCAACGGAGGTGCTGGAGGTAATGGTGGAAATTCAGGAAAAAATGGAGGTAATGGAGGTAATGGAGGTGCAGGTAGAAATGGTTTTGATAATGGAGCTACAGGAGGTAAAGGTGGTAATGGAGGGGATGGATTTAACAACGGAGGTAATGGAGGGGATGGTGGTAGCGTAGGTGCCGATGCAGGTAACGGAGGGGATGGTGGTAATGGAGGTGCTGGAACTTACGGAAATGGTGGTGCTGGAGGTAATGGAGGGGGTGGCTCTGAGAGTGGTGGCTCATCAGGTGATGGTGGTGATGGTGGTAATGGAGTAAACGGTGGTGATGGTGGTAATGGAGGTTATGGAGGCGAAAATGATAACTCATCATCAGATGGTGGTGATGGAGGTAATGGTGGAACAGGAAAAGGTGGTGCTACTTGTCTTTATATTTATACTGATTCAGATATTATCTTTGCTGGAAGTATAATTGCAAAAGGAGGTAATGGAGGAAATGGGGGTAATGGAGGTAGCTCACAATCAGCTAGCGGAAATTCAGGTAATGGAGGAAATGGTGGCGATGGAGGAAATGGTGGCGATGGTGCTGATATTTTTGTACTAACCAGTTCATCAATAACAACCAATACAGGAACATTATCATATAGAGGTGGGACAGGTGGTAATGGAGGTTCAGGAGGTAATGCAGGTTCAGCTGGAAACAACCAAGGTTCAGATGGTTTGAATGGAAATAATGGAATTGCTGGTGAATCGGGAAAGGTAGTTTTTAACGAATTAATTAATTAAATTATTATGAACACTATACAAATATACAAGGGAACATCAAAAACTATTCCATTATCTATTGAAAAAGATGGTGTGCCTTTTGATATAACTGGATATACTGCGACTTTAACTATTAAAGAAAATCTAAATGATACCGATGCACAAGCTATCTTAATTCAGGAAGTAACTAATCACGTTGACCCGACAGAAGGAAAAACAGCTTTTTCTATTACTATAGCCGAGAGTGAAACATTCCCATCAGGCACAGCATATTATCAAATTCAAATTTCAGAGGGTGTTATATTATTAGTTGTTGTTGCTGGTGAATTTCTTATCCAAGAAAAACTAAAAGATTAACATGAGTGATATCAAGGTAAAAATTGAAAATAAGGATTTTGATACCTTGATAAAAAGCGAGGAAATTAAGGTAAAAATAACCAATGATGAAAATATTATTGTCAAAATTCATGACGAGGTTTTTAGTGCAATAATTAAAGAGGAGGCTATAAATGTTAAAATAAACGAATCTATACAAAGTCCTGTTTTATCTATAAATGGTATGGTTGGTAATGTTATTATTGAACCAAGCGGAATAGAGCAATATATTAATGTTATAGCATTCCCAAACACAGGAAAAACAGATATTCTTTACATAGCAATAGATACAAACTTATCCTATATTTGGACTGGTTCTGTTTATGTAAAAGTAGGAGATGGAGCTGATACTGTATGGGGGGATATAACAGGAACTCTTGCAGATCAAACAGACCTGCAAGAAGCATTAGACTCATTAAAAATAATAGTAGACACACGACAAAACATATTTACTCAAACACCAGCTAATGGAACAGAAGCATTTGCAACAGATACAAAGGAGTCATTTAAATACATAGATGGATGGCAACAAGAATCTACTTTATTTAAGGAACGAACTGGAAGTATGGATATGGGGTCTACACAAGAGTCAAACCTTGGTGGATATGGTCGAGATTATATTACACATAAAAGTCTTGCAGACGTAACTATAGGAGGTAATTCAGAAACAAAAGAAGGAGGGGTTAGGACAATATTCTCACAAACTTTACAAAAAAGAATTGCTCAATATTACCTAAATGGAGACTGGCGAACAGCCTTAACAGGGATTAGTATTCAAACAGATAATACAGAATCAACGCCTGATATTGAGTTTACAGACTTTGAACCTTATAGGATTAGTCTTATAACAGGTAATAGTGATTTAAAAGATATTAACGGAGTACCAACAATACAAAACATGAAGACTGACATGGGAGCCTTTCAGTCGCCTTTAGAAATTAACGGAGGAATATTATAATTATATGGCAACATTTTACATAGACCCTAATGGGGATGACACAGACGATGGCTCAATAGGTAGCCCATGGAAAAACTTTATATATGCAGTCTTAAATAGTGATACATCAGATACTATTATAGTAAACGAAGGTACTAATGTTCAAACTGTTGGATTTGATAACGAATCTATTGATGGAAGAACAATTATATCAGAAAATAATAATCCAAAACTTACCATTCTTGATTTTGGTAATGTTATTTTTAAAAGATTTCGTTCTGGAAATCAAGGAAGCATGAGTGGAATAACATTTTTAAAACTTACAACAGATAGCCAAAACCAAAATAATTTTCAGGATTTTAATGCACTTTATGTAAATAACTGTATTTTTAAAGATTGTATTGGGGCAAAGGATAGTTCATCGGCAGGTGGTCGTTCAGGATTATTTAATAACTCTAATACTACACTAAATAATTGTGTAATTAATAGTTTTACTTTTTTAAACCAAGGGAATACTGGTGCAATAATTGGTATTAAGAGCTCAGGATTTGTAACAAATCTTAATAACTGTACTATTTACCTAACAGATGTATTAAGAGATTCCTCAATTATAATAGATACACTTTTTGCAATAGAAGAAGATGGAGTTGTAAATATAAAAAACTGTATTATTCAATTTAAAGATGGACTTACACTAAATGATGGGTACAAAATAGAGTCAGATACAGCAGTTGTAAACACAACTTATTCTTGTTTAAGAAATGTTAGTTATACAGGAGGTGAAACAGGAACAATAACTACAGACCCTTTATTTGTAGACCCTGATAATGGATTTTTTGAGCTTAAACCTGCCAGTCTTGCAATAGGAACTGGAACAATAACATAATATTATGACTAAATTATTAAACGATATTTATAATAGAATTATTCCAAAGACAGTAGCAAGTGCAGATATAAACAGTGTTCGCACTAAGGGTCTAGCAAAGCAAGGTGAGTTTCACTATGCTACAGACACAAAGGAACTATTTATAAACAATGGAACAGAGAACGTACAAATACCAACACTACCTGCCAGTACAGATACACCCTTTACAGGAACATTTGAAAATGGCACAGGAGATACAGTTACAGTTAAGAATGGGATAATCACAGACGTGAGCTAAATTATTATGGAACAATATTTAACAAAAATAAAATCATGGTGGTTTCTCATCTTCTTTATTGGAACTCTTATTGTAACGTGGACTAATTTTAGCAATCGGCTTTCCGCTATGGAAAAAACTCAGCAAGAGATTGTCGATACACAAAAACAAAGAAGTTTAGAATACACCTTGCTACAAATTGATATAGCATCAATTAAAACTTCGCTTGAATTTATCCGAGAAAAACTACAATAATATTATGAATACAGGATTAGCAAAAACAAGGATTAGCGATAAACGAGATGTCTTTTTTGATGAACTTGAATTAGGTAGTTCTGATAATAAAACAAGATGGGGAATGTCTGATAGTGATATCGCAAAGTTACGGGTGGACAACCAACGTAGACTTCCAACCTGCGTCGGTCAGACAGCCTCTAAGATGATGGAACACCTAACGGGTAAAGATTATTCAGCTCGATATGTTTATACCAACACAGACAAGATTTATGAGGCTTCAAATAAAGGAGGTCTTCATGTAGCAAACATGTTCAAGTTCATGACTACATTCGGTATTGTAAATGAAGAACTTTCAGAAGATAATAATCGGCTCAGTTTTCAGGACTACTATAATAATACACCAACAGTCCTTGATCTAATTAAAGAGCCTAAAGAAAAACTAGGTGCATATATGCTGGTAAATACCAACGTAGAGGCTATTAAAAAGGCACTAGACACACTTGATGTACTGGCACTGGCAGTTTGGAGGTACCGAGCAAAAAGAACGAGGGTAGGGGGAAAGAGAATAACTAAATTTACTTATGATAAAAACATGAGGGGAGGACATGCCATGAAAATTACCCATATGGAAAAAGTAAATGGTAAACATCATCTTTATTTATTTAATTCTTGGGGTGATGGTCAAGCTATGCTAGTACTTGAAGACTTTCCAACAAACGTGATTCAAATACATGGTGGAACGGTTAAAAAGGAAATTGTTAAAAAGGTAAAGGAGGTCGTAAAAGTAAAAAAAGAAAAATATCCTAAACTAGAAAACTTCACTTATAATGAATTAAAAGATATTTCACTAGAGCTAGCTTTGGATTTGCAAGGGATAAGAAATGTAACCAAAGAGCTTACTCAAAAATATAATCTTCATAAAAGAGGAATACCTATGATTATAAATAGTGGGAAAAGGTCTTTAGCTCATAATAAAAGAGTTGGAGGAGTACCTGATTCAGAACATTTAACAGGTGATGGTGTAGATGTTAGAGCATTATCAGGTTCTGAAAAAATGTTGCTTGTTCAGGCAGTTAGTATTTATTATTTTAGAAAGGGAGTTCAGCCAAGACTAGGAGTATCTTGGAAGTCAGGATTTATTCACATTGGGATCGGCTTAAATAAACCAAAGCCAACCATGTGGACTTATTAATTAATTTATTAAAATTATGATCGAAACATTAACACAAAACATTGATTTAATTCAAACAGGACTATCAGTCTTATCAGTACCAGCTTTTATTTTAGTTGTAACATCTCTATTTAAAAAGAAAGTAGGAATGTACACACCCTTTATTGCCGTAGCTATTGGAGTAATTATAGGAATACTTATTGCTCTATACTTTGTCGGTATTGATTTTATGGCTATTATTGCAGGAATTATTTTTGGAACAATTACAGGAGCATCGGCAGTAGGGATCAAAGTTATTGCAGACGGAGAACCAGCACCCGAACAATTTGACTGGGAATAGTGTTCAAATATAATAAATAATATATAATATAAGCAGGGCTATACTGAATATATCGAGAAAGTGAGTGTCATTAATTTGGTGTTTGCGTAATGGTTATAATTGGTATAGCTCGAAAATATATTTTTTTACTTATTTTTTGATGAAGACCAAAGTTTTACTGCATGAGACTTTGGTTTTTTTTGTTGCATAAATTTGTGGTATCCTAAGTAGGAACCAAAACAATATAATCATGTCGCAAAATGTAACGTACTATCCTGAAAAAGGCTGTGTAATAATCAACAAGAAATTATATACTATTCAAGAGCTTGAAGACAAGCTAAAATCAGTAATAGAATTAAATGTATTACATACCTTAAAAAGAATTACAAAGAGGGTCAAAACTGGTACCCCATTAAATCAGTTACAAAACCAAACATCATGAAAAGAGAATGTGAATCATGCAACGAAGATTGCCAAGGGCAATGCTTCAACAGACAAAAAGGAGGTATTACATCTCATTGAGTGCTAACACCTCTCACAATTTACGTCAATCGGGCAGACTCGCTATCACCTTTGGACGATAAGGCAGGAATATTTCCTGCCTTTTTTTATGGTATTATTAATTTATGCCTTATAAAAAGATAAGAGAAAACTGGTTACGATGCAAAAAACATGGAACACTTTTTGATGGAAATAAAATGTTAAAATGTTTCAGGTGCAGAATTGAAGATAATGAGGTTTATTACAAGGAACCTAAAAAGATAAATGGCTAATTCTTTTAATTTTAAAGAGCTTGCAAGATGGTACAATGATTATGAAATATAATATCAAAGTAAATATAACACCGGTTCCGGCCTCTCGACCTCGCGTAACTAGATATGGAGTGTACTACGGAAAAAATCACACTCAGTATATTAAAGATGTAGCAAAGCAAGGTTTTAGATGTACCCCCTGCAAGCCTAAAACACCCCTCACAGGGCTTCTATCTGTCAAAATGGTATACCATATCCCCTTGGCTAAAAATACCTCTAAGAAAAACAAATTAGAAAAAAACAAAAAACCATGTGAGAAACACGTGGACCTAGATAATTTAACAAAATTGTTTTGGGATTGTGTTCTTGTTGATGGTCAAATTATTGCAGATGATTCTCAAATTGTTTCCAGTAGTTCTAAAAAAATCTGGACCTCTGATCCGATTGGATTTACAGAGTGTATTATTAAGGAAATATAAGAGCCTATATTTATAAGGTTTTTTGACTATAAGAGATTATAAGAGAATTTATTTGTGGTTATTTTAAAATAGTGGTAAGATGTAGAAGTACGGAGGATAATAGTCTTTGTAACACTTAAAACATTTACACATCAAGGTCTTCCGTACAAAGACTGCCTTGAGCTGTAAGTGTTTTATTTTTTTATAGATTAATCGAAAAACAATTATGAAAGACAATAATTTTATTGTGATCAAAGGTTGGATGAGAACAAAGTTAAACCTAACAGGAAATAAATTAATTCTATTTGCAATTATTTATGGATATTCACAAGACGGAGTCAGCAAATGTAAAAGTTCAATAACTTATATTCAAGAGGCACTTGGTGTTTCGAGAAATACAGCTATTAAAACAAGAAAAGAATTATTGAGTGAAAATTATATTGTAAAAAGTGAAGATGGATCAGTATTCGACTATAGTGCAAATAATGAACTAGTGAATAACTTGCTAGTGCAGAAACTGACACTTGCTAGTGCAGAAACTGAACCAGTAGCTAGTGCAGAAACTGAACCCAATATATATATATATAAATATACTAATAAAGATATAGAGTCTTCTTTTGAAATTATCTGGAATTTATACAATTATAAAAAAGGAAAAAAGAAAGCGCTTATCAAATTTAAAACGATAATGAAAAATGATGAAGATAATAAACTATTAGTTGAAAAGATAGCAAAAGCTATTCCTGAATACTTAAAGCACTTATTATCCGAAAGCTGGAAACAGCAAAAAGGTTTTGAGGTTTGGCTTAACGGAGAATGTTGGAATGACGAATACGAAATTAAAAAGACAGGAAAACAAACAAATATTATTCATGCTCAGGATGACAAATATTCTAGGGTGCCAGTAACAAGAGCAAATGTATGAAATTAGATAAAAAAATACTAAAAGATTTTAAGAGTTTATTCCCTGTTAAAGCTGATAGTTTCACTGGTGGTTATATTTGGGGGAAAAATAATCAAATGATTGCAGATATTGTTAATGGAGATATGAGGGTCAGAGGTTGGGGTAGAATATCAAAATTTGAACAGGGAGAAGAATATCAAGACTTTATGCAACAATTTATTGCAGAGGCTATCAATGAAAAATATAAAAGAGATTATGAATAAAATTCACCCCTTAATTAAAAAATGGCTCGACACAAGAACCTTTGAAAAACGTGGACTTTATATTTTTGGAACAACAGGAACCGGAAAGACTTATAATCTTAAAATATTAAAGGAAATGAATCAGGAAAAGAAAGGTGATATTAAATTTTATACTGTTCCGGACTTTATAAACAAAATTGCCACACTACGACAGCAAATGTCGATAGATAGAAGTCAGTTCGGATACAACAATCAAGTAATAACTAAAATGTTATCAGGAGAAACACCTTTGATATTAGATGACCTTGGAACTGAAACACTTTCAGATAGAAAACTAGAAGATCTGTATAGTGTAATTAATAATATGTCAGAAAAAAATACAACCTTAATTATTTCTAGTAACCTATCTGTTCAGGAATTAGAAAGAAAGGTTGGTGATCGGATATGTTCAAGAATAGTTGGCATGTGCCATATTGTAGAATTATCAGGAGATGATAAAAGATTTAAAAATTAATTATGATTAAATGGAAAACAAATGAACTTTTAATTCTAAGAAATAATTATAAAGAAAAAACTATTACGCAATTATCAAACGAACTCGACAGATCTTATAAATCAGTTGCACGAAAAATGGCTCGGATGGGATATAGGAAGTATGGAATAAGTTTATTAGAATATAACTTGCACAATACATAGACATAGTATATAGTGTACATAGTACATAGGTACTTAATAAATAAAAAATATATGATAAAAATATCAAAAGCAATATTAGAAGTAATGGAGGAGGTTAAAGGAATTGAAAAAGGAGCTGATGTTGGATCAGGAAGCATGAAATACAAGGGGGTTAATGATAAAGATGTAAAAACAATTATCGGAGCTTCAATGAAAAAGCATGGCTTATCAATAGTACCAACCTCAGTTGAGCCTAGTTATAAGATTGATCGCTGGCAAGAAGAAGACTCATGGAGCAAATCAGTACCAAAAGCAATGAAGACAAAACAATCAGTATTTACAAGTGTAGTAACAAAATATTTATTGATACATGATTCAGGTGAAACTATTGAGCTATCAGGTTATGGTCATGGAGTAGATAGCCAAGACAAGGGAGCAGGTAAAGCAACAACCTATGCACTTAAAAATACCTTGCTTTATACCTTCCTTGTACCAACTGGAACTATTGATGATACTGATATTACCCATTCACAAGATATTGAGGTACCACAGTCCCCACCAAAGGCTCCAGCGGAAGTATTACCAACCATGACTGATAAACAAATTACTGATGCTATTGTTTGGATTCAAACACAGGCAAAACAAGATTCAGCAATTAGGTCATTAAAAAGAAAATATAAATTTGATGAGACTTCATTACTAGAAAAACTTAAAGAAAAACTTAAAGAAAAATAATATGGACACAGGAAAAATTGAAGTTATTTCAAACGATGTAAAAAGTAAAATTCAAAAAGGCGATACTGATCTAAAAGTATTTTCACCTTTAGAGCTTGCTGTAAATGAAATCGTTAGTGAATTAAACAAGACTATTATAATTAAAGAAATGTCAGAAATTACAGAAGATGACATGACTTTATACAAAAAAAATAGAACTGGAATAAATAAGGTTTTAGGTTTTGTTAAAGATAGACGAATGGATATTACCCGATCTCTTGATTCTCTAAAAACAACTTTTTCAGATAAAGAAAAAGAAATTGTTAAAGAGCTTTCATTAATTGGAGAAAATTTAAAAGAAGTTCTTGATAACAAAAAGATTTATGACGAAGAAGAAGCTATAAAACTATTAGTTCCAGAAAGAAAAAATAAAGTAGAACTAGCAGGATTAACTTTTTCAGAAGAAGAAATGCTATCAACTGTAGATGTATTTAATGCACTGTACTCAGAACGTATGGAAGCAAAACTTCTTAAAGAAAAAAGCGAAAAGGAAACAAAAGAACGTGAAGAACAAATCAAAAAAGATGCCGTAGAAGAATTTAAAAAAGAACAAGTGGTAGAACCAATAGTAGAGCAAATCGATTCAGCAAAGAAAAAAGTTTTACCCTTGGATGTAGAATTTGAAAAAGAAACTATTAAACAATTGACGAAAGAGCAAGCAAGAAAATTAGTAAACTTCAATAGTGAAACAGACACAGAAGTTGAAAAAAACGGAGAAGTAGTAATTTATAGAGTATTAATCAAATATAAAAAATAACATGTATTTAAACAAAGCAACAATCATAGGTAATTTAACTCGCGACCCTGAACTAAAATCATTACCAAGTGGAATGAAAGTAACTAACTTTTCAATCGCCACAAATAGAACGTGGAAAAACGATGCAGGTGAAAAACAAGAAGCCGTAGAGTATCATAACATTGTAGTGTTTGGTCGTATGGCTGAAACAAGCGCTCAATATCTATCGAAAGGCTCACAATGCCTTATAGAAGGTAGGTTGCAAACTCAATCATGGGATGATAACGGATCAGGAAAGAAAATGTATCGTACTGAAATTGTAGCCGAGACTGTACAATTTGGATCAAGACCTGACCGACAGGAAAGCCAAGAAGTAAAAGACACAACGCAAACAGTTAAAGCATCATCAGACAAAATCGAATATCCCGACGATGATATTTCTCCCGAGGACATACCATTTTAATAATATGGCTCAAACAAAATAGCCTAGCCCTCGTGGTTGGCGAAATATTATGATAACTAAAGAAATTTTAGAAAAAGAAATAGACTACTGTAAACATACAGGCTTATTTACTAGAAATGGTAAGGAGGCAGGTCATAAATCAAGGTACATAAGGATTTCTATTAAAGGAAAAACTTATTCTGCTCATAGGCTCGCTTGGTTGTATATTTATGGATATATGCCTGATTATAAAAAAGATTTAATGATTGACCATATAAATCAAGACAAACACGATAATCGTATTTGCAATCTCAGAGTTATTGATAGATGTGGAAACGCACAAAATTCTAAAATATATATAACTAATAAATCAGGTGTTAAGGGTGTAAGTTTTCTAAAACGAGATAAAACATGGCGTTCTTTTATACATGAAAAGAACAAACAAATTTATCTCGGTTCATCAAAAGATTTTTTTGAAGCTGTTTGTAAGAGAAAATCGGCAGAGAATAAAATCTTTATATAATAATATTTCACTGCTCATGCAGAAACAAAATTATGAAAATAAAATCAAAAACAATTGAATTTAAACCTAGTGATTTACAGACAATAACCTATGGACTTAAGTCTTACATTGATTTGGTAATTCAGTCTGATGTTAAATCAGGTGAAACATATAAAGAATTTATAGACTACATGGGAGATGAGATAAATGTATTAGATAAATTATGTGAAGGTGAATATGTAACACCTAGACTTGGTGTTGAGCAGGAAAATGGTTCTGTTTTAATGATAGGTAATTACAAAAAAGTATATTTAAGTTATTCTGAAAGGTATGAGCAATATTGGAAGGAGTTGACTAAATATTATAAAAAACTCAAGTAACCCTGGTGGTTGGTTGTGGTGGACCCAAGAGCGACCTCTAAGCAAATGTCGAATATGGTTTACCACAACTGCTCATGCAGAAACAAATATATGGAAAAAAATAAACCACAAAGATCAGGAACTCAAAACAAGTCAATTCACAAAGGCTGCACTCAAATAGCAGACCTACTAATAGAATCAGGAATACCTTTAAGAGTTGTACTTGAGAACCTTGATACTCGCCCTACAATGGCATCTATCAAAGATATTTTCAGAGCTATAGCAATCGAAAAATACCCTGGACTAAAAAGTACAAGTGAATTAACAACGGATCAGGTAAACCCAGTATGGGATGATCTGATAGAAGCAATCTCAAAATCAACAGGGGTACATATACCCTTTCCATCGAGAGAAAACACAGAAGAATATTTATCTAATTATAACTAATGAAATTATGGCACGAATACAATTATCAGAAGCAGAACAAAAAGAAATCATAGAAGCAATCGTAAGCGCTGGCGAAGTAGAATTTTATGGAACGCGTAAACTATTCTCTATTTATATTAAAAACTCAGAAAAGGGAAAGCACCTATCAAAAACAAAATCATTGTCTCTATTTACCGAGTGGAACAGATTAGTTGACGACCTGTTAAAAAAAATGTATAGGAAGAATAATGACTTGTAATATACACTTGTACAGTGTATATTGTAGATAAGTTATTAGAAATTAACTTTTAAAATATATGAAAAAATTACAATGGTTATCATTAAGATATGAAACCTGTCCTGCATGTAGCAAAGGACTAACATATCTCCAGATGCAAAAGATATACGAATGTAGAAATGGATGTGGAGAATTTCAGATTTCACTTGATAAATTCAAAGAGTATGTAGGAAAAGCATTTATAAGTAAAAATAATTATGCTTATAAAACAAAAGCAAAAACCACAATGCAAGGTTATTATGAAGCAAGCCAAGGAGAATGTATTTCAAAGTATAAAACAAAAGACTTAATGGAATTACCTTACTAATATGTCATTCAACGAAACAGACTTTATAAACGGATTATGTAGCTCGGATCCCGTAAAAGAATATCAATTATCAGAAGAAGAAAAAGCCTCTGGAGAATATATAGACTCAGAGGGTAACGTAGTCAAATAATATGTACAAAACTTATGTAGTTATCGAGGGAAAATTAATAGAGGTTGTTAAAGGATATTAATATGAAAAATATAAAACAAAAATCAATCAAATTTATTAAAAACCTATTACTTGTTTTGATAGCAACAGCTATCGGAATATTTGTATACGAAAGATACCAAGAACCAACCTATGTAGACAGGGAGGTCATTGTAGAAAAAAATGTAGGAATAGCCCTTGAAGAAAAGATCGAGCAATTAAAACAAGACCTGCTTGACGATCTAAGGCTAGAAGAAATCAGAGGGTACGAGGATAGGTCATTGGTTATTGTATTCGACCCCCTTAAAAAAGACCTAGCGAGTTGTCGAAGGGTCGGAGGTGTACGATTACATTGTTATTCAACAGGTGATTTTAATTTTAAGATAGCAACTGTTCAGCATTACTATTTAAAGTTTTATAGCGAAAAGCTAAACGATAAAGAAGCTATGCTTATTGCTATGGACTCAGAACTTTCACGAGAACTAGCCTATGATGTTATCTTTAACGAGATAGGAGGTTATAGAAACTGGCTTAATTCAGCAAAGAAAATTAACGCGCACGATAGAATCACGTTTATCAGATCATTAGAAAACTAATTATGAAACCATTAACAGGACAGAAACTAAAAGTATTAGAAGCCCTCGAATCAGGCGATTGGGTTTCCGGAACTTATTTCCTGCATACCTTAAAAATATCTCAGTTCCATACACGAATATACGAACTTCAAGAAAATGGGTGGGACATAGAGGCAAGCAAGTTTAAAAATGAATTTGGATTTAAAAGTTATCGACTAAAAAAATAATATGACCAAATGCAAAAACTGTAACCGAGAACTAAATTTACCAGAAGGTGCTATATATTGTCTAAGTAAGTGCCAAGAGGAAGATAATCAATAATTGTATGAATAACAAATGCACAGGTACAACTGAAACAAAATGTATAAGATGTGATACTCCAAAATCAGAATGGAAAGGAAGATGGGAAGAACCATTGTGCAAGGTAGGAAGACAAACATTTGATTCACACACAGTTACAACTGAAACAACACTAGAGGAGAGGTTTGAAGAACTTTGGAGTAATAATTGTATTGAAGGAAACAAACATAATCCAACTGACACAATGTACTATGAAGGATTTATGAGTGCTATATATAAATATGCAATGTATGTTAGGGATGAGGAGTTAGCTTTTGCGGTACAACAAGAGAGGGAGAGGTGTGTAGAGGCTGTAAAAGAAACAATGCGTTATTCATCTATTGAAATGAAATTAAGTGCATTAGTTGGTATTTTTGGCAGAGACGTTATTCAAGCAATCAACCAAGAGGAACTATGAATAATATAGAAGAACTATCAGGAAGAACTGAAATTACTTATTGTGATGGTTGTGGGAATAAAAAAGTATGTCAGGAGTTAGGTATTATTTCCTCAATAAGTAGAACACTTTTATTAGAAAAAATGCTATGCACAAAATGTTTAGATAAATATATAGGGTAATCATGAATAAACAAGAACAGACAATGGAGGAGAGGTTTGATGAATTTTGGTATAACTCTGAAAAGAATGATGATTATGGTGTATTGGCTAGATTGAAAGATGGAGATGACCCTGATTATTTAATAAAAGATTTTATCAAGAATGAAATAGCCCTAGCAGTACAACAGAGAGATAAGGAGATTACAGAGAAAGCTAGAAAACTTTTTGAAGATGAAAACCCTGTAGATTGCATTGACGGAGAAACACCTGTTGAAACTTATGGCTATGAAGCAACATTTAATAATGGAATTAAAGCAGTTATTGAAGTAATCAAAAAAAACCTATGAAACACGATCAAAAAAAACTTATTGATATTATAGTTGAAACTGGTCTTTTGTGGAGTCTTCCAGAATACACCAAGGAAATTTCTGTTGCTAAACAATACGCAGAACACATGGTACAACAAAAGAGGGAGAGGATAAAAAACATAGGAGGTATTCATTTAAATAATAAGGATGTTGGTAATATTATTAACCCAATAAACCAAGACCATGACTAAAACAACAGGACAGAAAATACATCAGTACAGAGTAAACAGAAGACTTTTATCTGTTGGAGGTACAGCTCGTGTAAAAAATAAAAAGGGATTATTCAGAATAACAGAGTTTGATACTCATGGAAAATACACTCTTGTTGGACTAATTGATGAACGTGGTAATGGCTGGCACATGGAGTTAAGAAACTTATTTAACATAACTAAAACCATATGAGTAAAAATAATTGTAAATGTGATTATTGTCTAGAGGGAAAGGTACATAAACAAAAAGAACTTAAAAAAATAGCTGACAAGGAAACAAAACAATTAATTAACCGAACAATCAACCAAGAACTATGAAACACGATGAAAAAAAGATTGAAGAAGTATTAGAGTGTGTAAACTATACTCAGTATACTCAATTAGAGGTAGAAAGGGCTATTAAGCAATACGCAGAATACATGGTGCAACAAGACAGGGATAGGATTGTAAAACTATTCCACCTCATAGATACTGAACGTGATGGTAAAAGTGAATATTCTTTAGCTGAAGTGTTTGAAACAAAACTAGAGGCATTTGATTATGGACAAGAACAGTATAGAAAGGACGTTATTAACCTAATCAACCAAGACCTTTGAAACACGATAAGAAAAAGATTGAAGAATTAGGAAAAACAAAAATACTAGGTATGTGCGATTCTTGGCAAGAGGGAATAGAAGCAGAATTAAATGATTGTAATGGTTTTAAAGACTCTATGAAACAATACGCAGAACACATGGTACAACAGGAAAGAAAAAAGTTTATTTCTAATCTAATTGAAAGGGAAGAAGAAAATCTAGAATTATTAAAAGAAGAATTAAACCTAATCAATAACCGAGATGGAAATCAAAAAACAAAATGAACAAAACATCAATTACAATTATTATTGGATCTCTAGCAATAGCAGGAGCAATTATTTTTTCAAATCAACCAGATGAAAAAATGATACATGTACCTATTGAAAACAATGTAGATCTAAAAGAAGAATTTGAACAAGGATTTATGGAAGGATGCGTAGGAGATGACGTATCAGCTATATCATCTTGTTCATGTATGTATGATGGAGCATTAGAAGCATATGGCTTTGATAAATTTGTTGATATTTCTATTGAGTACGCACAAACAGAACAAATTCCAGCTTCATTTGAAGACGTTGTAGCAAATTGCGTATAATACTTTGAATGACTGGTAGTAATACCGGATTTTGTAAAAAGGTTTTTTTGTAGCATAATAAGATAGTGAATAAAAATAAAGAAAAATTTGATGATGAGATTCAAATCAACATTTACTTTCTTTACCTATGTGCAATGCTTAAAAAAGACTCAAGACAAATTGATTTATTAATTAAAAAAAGACGTAATAAAAATATATGAAAAAACAATCAGAAACAGAAGAATTAGCTGAGGCAATTAACCGAGGTAGGAAAGGTGCATTATATTTTCTATTATTTGTATTTCTAGGCTTTCCAGCAATAATTATTTTAATGATTTTAATAGGTCCATTATTATAAAATTATGACATTTACTAAAACAAAAACTAAAACAGGATTTTCCTATTTGCTACTGGATGACTTTGTTAAAAAATTAGAGATATATTCTATCAATGAATTATGTAAAAATGATGTGGATATTATTACTCTTAAAATTTTGGAGATAGGGTCAGAAAAGGGTATAATAGAGACAGAAAAGGGAAATGTAACGTACACCCTTGTTCATAAGAAATGGGAAAATATTAAAAACACTAATAAGAAAAAAAATGATTAAAGATCTACTTAAAAAATACGACGAGATTCACAAACTAGACAAAGAGATATCAGACAAAATCATCTCACTACGGGCAGACTCAAAGGAAAGACTAATAACTATCAATCGAGACGGTAAAGACGTTGAGGTGCGAGAGTATGACCTCTGGGAGGAAGTTAGAAACCTTGCCAAGACTGACGCGCTTGCAATACTAACAGAATTGCACCCGAAGGACATGAAGGAAATAACTCATCACCAAAAACTGATAGATGAAACAAACCAATTCATGGCAAGTGAGTATGGTATCTATCCAAACGAAATGAGATTGTCTAAATTGGTTGTATTTATTAAGGATTTGATCAAGGACACAAAGTAAACACTTATTAAGGTGTTTTTTTTGTTATAAAACTCTACGTGGAGTTTTATGTTTCCTATAAAACCCTTATAAAACAAAAAGATAAAAGAGAGGTACTCCACGTGTGCTCTATGGGAAGTTTTTTACCGTTATGATATAATAGTAATACAACGATAATACTTTACCTATTGATTGTTTCAAAGGTAAAAGCTACTTGCTATATAAATAAGATCCATGCTATAATTATAACGAGCTACCAACTTACAAAAAAAACCATCGAGCAATCTTTGGTTTTTTTTGTTTCTATTAGTGGTATAATGTTTATATATGGAAAAAAGAGGTAGACCAACTAAATACAAAAAGAACTTTATTGATAAAGCTCAGGAGTATATTGATCTTCATCAGGATATAACAAACGAAGACAAAAAACTGATAGTAAAGATTCCAACTATTGAGGGATTTGCTCGTTTTATTAAAGTAACTAAGCCTACACTCTATGATTGGGAAGAAAAACATAAAGATTTTTCTTACGCTTTAGAGCATATACGCGTAGAACAAAAAGAAAGATTGTTAAATATGGGGCTCTCTGGTGACTACAATCCAACCATTGCCAAACTAATACTTTCAAGCAATCATGGCATGAAAGAAAAGTCAGACGTAACAAGTGATGACAAACCAATACAAGGAAACACCATAACATTCAAAGACTATGGATCAGGTAATAAATAAAATCTACAAACGTCTATTCACTAACAACAAGCGTTACACTATCCTATTAGGTGGTAGAGCCTCTGGGCGTTCGTATACGGCTTCACAGTTCATTCTTTCAAACTTAATAGCACCAGACTATTTTCGCTGCGCTATGATGAGATTTGTAAAAGGAGATATTAAAAACTCTATTAACCAAGAAATACAAGACCGTATTGATGAAGCTGGAATTTCTGACTCAATAGAACAAAGCAATTTATTTTTCAAGTATGGAAAAAACTCAGTAGAGGGTATTGGTTTTAGAAAATCATCATCTGATCAAAAATCTAAGCTAAAATCCCTTGCTGGTTTTAATTGTATTATCATCGAGGAGGCAGATGAAGTATCCGAAGAGGACTTTTTAATGCTTGACGACAGTATTCGTAAAGCGAACACAGATATTAAAATTATATTACTATTGAACCCACCCCATAAGAATCACTGGATTATTAGAAGATGGTTCAATCTTATTGATTCAGGAGTAGATGGTTTCTTTAAGGTAGAGCTTAAGAAACTTGCTCAAAAAAATACTGATTATATCTTTGGTACTTATTTAGAAAATATAGACAATCTAAATCAGACAACCATTGATAACTATGAGAACTATAAAAATACCAACCGAGATCATTATTACAATATGATTAAGGGCTTTGTCTCCGAGGGTGCTAGGGGTCGAATATTTAAAAATTGGAAGCCTATGACCACGAAGGAATTTGATGACCTGCCATATAAAAAAGAATATGGCCTAGACTTTGGTTACTCAAATGATCCGACAGCCTTGCTTGAAATAAAAAGACACAATAATAAAATATATGTGAACGAGCTATTGTATAAACGAGGATTGACCAATCAAGCTATATCCAGAGAATTAGAACTATTGGGGATATCAAAGTCTGCTGAAATAATCGCAGATAGAGAACCTAAAAGTATTGAGGAACTAGTAATTGAAGGGTGGAACGTGATCGGTGCCGATAAGGGACCCGGAAGTGTGAGGACAGGGGTGAACTATTTATTGGCTCAAGAGATTTACTATACTGAAAGTAGTGCAAATCTAGCTCTCGAAAGCCAAAACTACAAATGGGCCTTGGATAGAAATAAATTACCAACTAATGAACCGATAGATGATTGGAACCACGCAATCGACAGCTTAAGATATTGTGTTGTGAGAAAAACAACCTTTGTCGGCTTCATATGATATACTAAATATATGTTTGAAAATATAAAATCAATTTTTAAGAAAGGAGTAGGGGATAGTGTTACATGGGTCTTTGGTAACAACTCAGAAAAATCTAATTTCAGATACAGCAAATTAAAAGGGATGTCTTATTACGAGAAATCTCTATTTTTAAATAGGGCTCTAAACAAAAGAGCTGAAAAAGTAGGTCAGATTAAATTTATTATTAAAGATTTAAAAGGAAATGAAGTAACTAACGAATATTCTAAATTACTAGAGGAACCAAACTACTATCAGACAAAGACTCAGTTTTTTAGACTATTGCAGAAGTACATGGATATCTATGGTGCTTTTTATATCTTAAAAGACTTTGGCGAGGCTGAACTATTTAAACCAAATACAGTGCCTAAGCAATTAATTCTACTGAACCCTTTGTATGTTGAACTTCATACAGATAGTCATAATGAAAAAATACTAGCTTATGATTATACCTTTGGTGGTAATTCAGTGAGATATAAATTAGACGAGATTATTTATAACAACAACCCAAACCCGTTAAATCCTATTCTCCCAGAAAGTCTTATGTATTCAGGGGTGAGAGCGTTGGAAACAAATATCAATTCCGATGAGTACCAAGCATACAACCTCGCAACAGGTGGTAAGCTCGACACTATCATTCAAGCAAAAAGTGTAGTCAATAGTTTACAGCTAGAGGAAATGAAAGAGGGTTATCGTAAATCACGAAAAGAGAGTCACGATATTACAGGGGGACAGGAACCATTCTTTGCAGGTGGTGATATTGATATCAAAAGACTGGGAGCATCTTCAAAGGATTTGGAGTATGTTGCCACAAAGAAAATGTCTGTTGATGATATTTCAATACTAACAAACGTACCCATCGAGATTTTAGGGGTTACAAGTGGTGCAACCTTTGCAAATGCAGAGGCATCTATTCGAATATTTTTGAAAGAAACTATCAAACCATTACAAGGTGAAATTATAGATGTCTTGAACTGGCGACTTATGCCAGAAAATCTTGAACTGACTCTTATTGATCCAGTACCTCATGACGAAGACGAAAAACGAAAGGACTTGGAGGTTGCTGATAAAATTCACGCAATGACTATCAATGAAAAAAGGGAAGCATTAGGACTACCCGAAATAAAGGGAGGTGATGATATTTTGGTTCCATTCAATCTTATTGCTTTATCGGCAGAAAAAGAACCGGAAACGGAGACTAAAAAAAAACTTAAAAATATAAGTCAAAAGGAATACTCAGACAAATTTAAGCAAAACTTTGTTAAGGTATATTCTAAAAAGTTAGATAATAACTCAAAGGTCATGAATACCTTAATGATTAATTATTTCAAGGCTCAAGAGAAAAGAGTGATTGATAAGTTGCAGGGAACGAAGTTGAATGTATCTGAAATATTTAACATAACGCAAGAAAAAGAAATACTAAGGATTGATTTAATGGATGTACTAAAAGCTATATTTATTGAGCAAGGAAAAGAACATATGTTATTGATCAGCGATATTCCGTATGTATTTAATTCAAATGCAGAACAGCTTATCAAGAACAGAGCAGAGTTTACCTCAACCGTCGTAAACGAAACAACATCAAAGACTATTGCGAAAGAGATGTCATTGTCTATTGCTGAAAATGAAACAAGAACGCAATTAATCGAAAGGTTAGAAGGTAAGTATGATGAGTTTTCAAAGGCTAGAGCCGAAACTATCGCGCGAACTGAAACCCATAACATTTTACAAAACGCAACACTAGACGCATCAAAACAAAATGGAAACGAGATGAAGACTTGGATTTGGGCTCCGGGTGTAAAAGGTGGAGTAAGAGATAGCCACCAGTCAATGGATGGCGATGAGGTGCCAATAAATAGTTTATTTAAACTACCAAGTGGTGCTAGTGGGCAAGTTCCGGGCGCTACTGGAAATGCAGGTGAGGATATTAACTGTCAATGTACTATGATCTAGTATGCTATAATAAATATATATATGAAAAAGTTTTTACATTTAAAAAAAGAAACATTTGGTGAATATGGTGTAGTTTCTCATAAGGAACTATGGGATAAGGTTAAAGGCGAGTATAAAGGCTTTGTTTTTGATGCCGAAACAACATATACCAAAGCAGAAGGTTCAGAAAATAAATATCATTTTATTTTTTCAACTGATACAGAGGATAGACATGGTCAACGTGTTTTTCAGAACTTTGATTTAAAAAGTTTTAAAAAGAATCCAGTCTTTCTTGATTCGCACAATTATTATTCAATCGAAAAGATTCTTGGTAAAATTGACCGATCAAAGGTTAAAGATGGAAAATTTCAAGGTGATGTTGTTTTCAATTTAAAAAATCCATTAGGTTTAATGGCTAGAAATATGGTAGAGGATGGTTTTCTCTTTGCAACATCTATTGGAACAATACCGAAAGAGTTTGATAGTAATGGTAATATTTTGAAATCAGAAATAATCGAAGTTTCAGCAGTATCAGTACCAGCAAACCCAGAGGCTTTATTGGAAAGAAGTGTTGAGGTAAAGGCTGTTGATGATATCGAACCAGAGGCAATAGAATTGCCCACAGAGCCCGAAATTAAGAAAGTTGAGTATGTATCCCAAGGCAACAAAAAGAGCCTGTTTCAGGTAATTTCAGAAATGAAAGAAAAAGATACTAATACACTCATGAAAATTGCATCGGGATTAGCAATTAAAAACCCACACGAAAAGAAACGCAAACTATTTTCTACGATTAGAGATGGATTGAAATAATCTTTTTTAAAGTCAAGATAAGCCTATTATCTCCTTAAGGCAGGACTTGATTATAAATATTAATAAATTTACAAATTATGAAAGAATTACTAAAATTCCTTAAAACTTTGAAAGCGAAAGGATTTGCTCTTAAATCAGAAAAGGAAAATGTAAAAGCCCTATTCAAAGGGTTAGAAGATGAGGAAAAAGAAATTGTTGAAGACGCAGTAAACGAAGCAACTGCATTGCCCGAAGATAATCCAAAAGATGCTGAGGACGAACAAAAAGCTCTTAAAACTATCAAGGACTATGTAGGAACAGAAGTTGAAGCAAAAGTTGCTAAGATTAAATCTGAACTTTCACAAGAAGTTGAAGCATTTAAAGCAGAACAAAAAGAACTAGCAAAGAAAAATGTTGGTACTGGTGAAAAATCAGTACGAGAGGCACGTTCAAAAATGAACGGATACCTACGACAGCTTTCTAAATCAGTTCTAGAAGGTGATATTGCTACAATCAAGGAATTGACTACTGGCGATGCAGGTGCAGATATTGTTGACAGCGAACTTTCAGCAGAAATCCGAAACCTTATTACTGAATTTGGTGTAGCTCGACGAGAGTTTTTTACTACTCAGCTATCTAAGAATGCATACGATGCCAACGCACTGACAACTGATGTTGCTATTTCATGGGTAGATGAGGCAGGAGTTATCCCAACAGTAAGTGTTGCTCTAACGCAAACAGAGTTAAAACTTAAAAAGTTGGCTGCAATCGCAGTTATCTCACGAGAATTACTTGATGATGAAGAAATTGACTTACTTTCATTCATCGGACAACGTGTTGCTGAAGGATTTTCTAAGGCAGAGGATACAGCATTCTTTAATGGTGGTGGTACAGGTACAGATGGAGGGTTCACAGGACTTCTTCAAGTAACTGCTATTCCAGAAGTTGAAATTTCAACAAAAGCTGATATTACTGTAGAAAAAGTATTCGAGTTAATTGATGCACTTCCTACAGGAGCTCATGATGGAGCTAAGTTCTACTTCCATAGAACAGTTCTGACTCAAATCAGATTGTTAAAAGATGGAGACGGGCGATATATTTACCAAAACCCATTCGAGGCATCTGGAGTACCTACACTAGCAGGTTATCCAGTCGTTCTTGTTGAGGCTTTACCAACATTCGCAAGTGCAGACCTTGGACTTGCCCTATTTGGTAACTTAAACAAGACTGCTATTTTGGGATTCAAAGGTGGAATTTCACTTGACCGAACGAACTCGGCTGTAGTACGAAATCAAGCTAATGATGGAGATATTAATACATTCACGACTGACCGAGAAGCAATTCGATGGGTTACACGAGTTGGATATATTGTTATCTTACCAACAGCTTGCGTAAGACTAGTAGCAGAGGGTTAATCTTTATTGATTGACATGCAGAACCTTTATAGGTTTTGTAGTCAGTTTGTAACTGAAATCATTATGGAAAATAAAAAGAAAAAAGAAAATCGTATCGATGTAATTTTTAAAGATTGGAAAGATAGAATTAAAAATACTCAGATGAAAGATGAAAAGATTAACAAAAAAACATCATGTCAAAAAAATACTGCACAATCCAAGACGTCAAAAACATAATTCCTGATACTTTTATAGATGACTTTGAACCTCAAATACTTAAATGGATCGAGGCATCGTCTATTGAGATAGATAGAATGACAAGAAGGTCTTTTGATGTTTCAAATACTGAAACAAGAAAATTCGATGGTTCAGGCTACGCAAAACTTGTAATTGACGATATTATCGAAATTGATGAGTGCAAGGTTGATGATAACGTTCGAGATGTCGAACACAGGGGGTCTATTCTCTATTCTAAGAGTGGTTTCCCTCTTGGGTTCATGAATATATCAGTTACAGGTAAATTTGGCTTCAGCGAGGAAATTCCATTTGATATAAATTATGCTTGTGCTTTTATAACAGCTCAAAAGGTTTTATTCTCTAAAAAAGGAGTATCACAAGTAAAATCCGAAAAGGTTGGGAACTATTCAGTTGCCTATGCCGAGGGGCAAGATATTAAAAATGTTATGAAAATTATTAGTTCATATTATAAACATGCTTTCTAATCTAAAAAACTTTGAATATAACCTAAGCCGAATACAATGGCTCACTGATGATGATGATAATAGGTATTCATCAAACGTAGCATTAACTACAGGCTCAGGTCATTTACAACAAGCCAGCAAAGAGCTAGTTGAAAGATATGCTATGTCTTTTCAAAATTCTTTTACCTTGTGGGTTGATTTTGGTACTGATATACAAATAGGTGATACTCTTACAAGTGGAACAGACAAATATACTGTTAGGGGTCTTAACACCCTTAATTACGGTAATAATAAACATATTGAAGTTGTAATTGAAGGAGGATCATGATTTCAGGCGAGATAGAAGGACTCAAAGGACTTCGACGCGCTATAAAAAGAAACCCAAAGCAAGTGATAAAATATGGTCGAGAGTATATGCGAAAAGGTATTGCCGAGTATATGCGAACGATTAGGGGTACACCTTGGCGAGTAGGGAGTTCAGGGGGTGGAGCACCAGTTGCAACGGGTAACCTTAGGGATAGTCATTTACCACCAATTTATGGAACATGGCAATCAGAAATTAGATCAAACAATACAGGAAATGCAGACTATGCAAAATACGTTCATAGAAAAAGACCTTGGCTTGATTATGCAAAGGATCAAAATGCAGAGAATATAAAAGAACTACAAGATAATCTATTGAAAGAAATAGTTATTAAATTAGCAAAATAATATTATGTATAAAGAACTAATACAAAAAATTAAAACAATTCTTGAAAGTGTATCAGCTGTAAAGTCTATTTATCCCTATGCACTGAGAGAGAACGAAAAAATATCAAGCTATCCCAGCGTAATTTTCTTTCCAACAGCCAGCACTAACGACTTTGAAACAAACGCAGAAAACTTCAAAGAATATAATTTTAACCTTTATGTTATTTGCTCAGTCGAGGGTATAGGAAATCAGGAAGTGGCAATCAATATTCTACCGAACGTGATTGATAAAATTATTGCAGAGTTTGATAAGAAGTGGAGTGTGAACGTAATCTCCGGAAAAAGAACATGGGCAAGATTAAGCGCAATGTCCGACTGGACTTTACCTTATACCGATTCAGGGATAGAAATGTCAGCACAATTAACAGTAACTATTAAAACATTAACCGATATTGATTAGGCTTATATGCTATAATTAATATATAACCGATAACAAACATTATTATGTCAGAATTTATAGGAAGACAAATTGATTTCGCATTAGCGATTGAAACAACACGAGGGGTTGCTGAAACCACAGCAGACCGAAACGTGAGAAAAGTAACAGCAAGCCTTACTCCGAAAGTGGAGAAGGTTATTGATGATACAACATTCGGACGATTAGAGGATAGTGAAAATTCTCGTATCGTAAGAATATGGAACGAGGGTGAGGTTGAAGGGATTGTACATGCTGATGTAATTGGATTTTATCTTAACAACATCTACGGTTCAGTTGCAACAACAGAGCTAGAAACAGATGTCTATCAACATGTTTTCAACCTAGCTCAAAATATTATCCATCCAAGTCTTACATTCTTTATTAAAGAGGCAGGAGTTAGACAACTAAAAGTTCCAGGAGGTGTGCTTTCAACAATGGAAATCACAGCGACAACTGATAACTTTGTTAGATACACAGCTAGCATTATGGGTAAAGAAGCTGTAACAGATAGTTCAACTATCCCAGCATTGCAAGTTGAAAATGATTTTATCGGAAAAGATATTACTGTTAAAATTGCAACTACTCAAGCAGGATTAAGCTCTGCAACAGCTCTTAAATTAAAAGAAGTAAATGTATCCTTTGAAACAAACGCTGAGGCAGACTTTGTATTTGGTAATATTTCGCCAGATGATATTTATAACAAGCAGTTTTCTATTTCAGGTTCATTCAGTAAGAACTTTGTAGATACCGTATTTGCAGACCTTAAAATATCAGACGAGTATCGTTATATGTCTATCGCTATCGAAGGTTCACAAGATATAGGATCAGAACATCCTACAATCGTTTTGATCATGAACAAAGTATCTATTACAGACCATGAAACTGATTCAGGAGCAGATGATTTGGTTACTGAAACAGTATCATTCAAGGCATTTTATAAATCAGAAGATAATAAGCAGTCAGAGATCACACTTATTAATTCAACAGTAAGCTATTAAATATTATGAAAATAGGAAGATATGAAATCGAATTAAAGCCTTTAAGCTGGTATGAAACAGAACAGATTAAAGCTAAAATGATAACGGGGGCTAGAATGAAAGACGCTGGTGTTTCAGGTATGGATGGTGATTTGGCTTTTCAATCTACACTAAAAGCTATTGAACTATCTGTAGTTTCGATCAAGGAAGGTGAAACAGTTATTTCTTATTCAGAAAAATGGGTTAAGGAATTAACTATCGATGAAGGTGATTTAATTATTAAAGAAATTGATAATCTTTCAAAAAAAAAATAGACACATCTAGTTTTGATTTAGAAATAAGAGGTAAAAAAAACTATAGCGAGTATGTCCTGATAGATCATTTTGCTCAAAGGTATGGTTGGTCAATAAATGAAATAAGACAACTCAGTGTTGATGAAACAAACGCGTTCTTAAAAATAGCGAAAATCCAGAATAAATTAGCTCAAAAAAAATAAACTATGAATAATTCAAGACAACTCAACTTAATACTAAAACTCAAAGATGAGGTTTCAGGAGGTCTTGATAAAGTAAACTCAAAGATGCAGTCCATGCAACCAACATTTCAAAAAATGGCGGCGATTGGTACGGCATCTTTTTTGGCGATAGGTGCTGGAATATTAAAGACCACACAAGACGCTGCGAAAGCTGAGGGTTCTTGGAATAAATTTTATACAGTTTTTGGTGAGGGTGCCGAAGACATGACTGAATTTATTAATGAGATTAGAAAAGAAATGCCTAGTGCAACTCATGAAATAGCGAGAATGTCGGCAGACCTTCAAGACCTTTTAATTCCTATGGGATTAAGTCGTACTGCGTCAATGGGTATGACAAAAGAAATGGTAATTCTTGCCAATAAATTGGCTGCGTTTAACGACGTAGACCCGACCGAGGTTCTTGATGCTTTTAAATCAGGATTATCAGGTTCATCGGAACCATTAAGACGATTTGGTATTAATGCACTTGATTCGACACTTGAGGCACACGCATTGGAAAAAGGTATCGGTGGATTGAAAGATGGGTTCTTGGAATTATCACCATTGGTTTTAGCTCAAGTTAAGGCACAATCATTGATATCACTTGCGTATGAACAATCGGGCGATGCCATTGCGGGGTTTGAGGCAAACAATGACTCTCTTATAAGACGACAGCAGGCATTACAGGCAACGATAAAGGAAATAAGTGTAACAATCGGAAATATTTTCTTGCCAATTATTGATGACTTAGTAAAAAAGATAGCACCAATAATTGAAAAGTTAGGTCTTTGGGTTGAGCAAAATCCTAAATTAGCAAAAAATATAATATTAGTATCGCTAGCCGTATCAGGATTAGTTGCAGGAATAGGAATTGTTGGATTAATATTGCCGGGTATAATTGCATTAGTTGGAATGCTTACTATTTCAATGTTACCATTAATCTTAGTAATTATTGGATTTATCGCAGTACTTGGTGTATTGGCTGTTTATTGGGTTAAGCATTTTGATGATATTAAGGATGGTATGGATGGGTTCATGGAGGAATGGAACGGGTTTTTTGATAAGGTTGTTGCAAAACAAGCAGAATCAAACAGCGTACTCGGTATGACGTGGGAACAATATTTTAAGAATGTAAGAGGTGGAATGCTACTTATGTGGGAGGGTCTTTTAGAAATAATGACTCTCGGTGTGAATACTTATATTAATTTGATAGAAGGCTTAATCAATTCAGTTGTATTTATGATAGATAATGTCTTGAATAGAATTAATAGAGTGGGTCAAAGGATAGCAAGTTTTTTAGGAAAAGATTTTAAGAAAATTGATTTAATCGGAAAAATTGAACTGCCTAGAATTACACAAGAGGTATTTTTAAAAAGAGCCAAAGAGGAGGAACTTGGATTTATTGGACCCATGAATCAAAGCACCTCTGTATCAGGATTAGAAAGTATAAATAGAAATACCCTAGATGTAGGAGGTTCAACCATCCCATTAGCAAGGATGAGTTCAGATCGAGGAAATGTTAATATTAATATCCAGCAAATGATAGGAGAAGAAGAGTATGCAGAAAAAATGGGTGATAAAATTATCCAAAGTCTAAAACAGAATCAATTAATGACAAGTATATGATAGATTTTAGTTTAAAAATTAATGGTGAAGACAAAACGAACAGAGTCCAATATCTCTCATTATTTATAAAAGATAATATTAACCAAAGGAGGGACACCTGTTCTTTTGTCGTTAAAAAAACAAGCTCACAAACATTCTTTCCTAAAATTAATGATGAAGTAATTGTTTTAGATGGTACAGACAGAATTTTTGGAGGAATAATAACGAATGTTGATGTATCAGTGGAAAGTGTAAATTTAGTAACCTATAGGGTCAATGCTGTTGATTTTTCATATTTACTGGATCGAAAAATTATACTTGAAAGATTTAGAGGAAAGACTATTAATTTTATTATTGATTTTCTTTTAAATAAATATGATACAGAATCATTTACTATGAATAATGTAATAGGTAATCAGCTTATAAATTCAGTAACATTTAACAGAATAACTTTTTCAGAATGTATTGAAAAACTGGCAGAGCTTACCGGCTTTTCTTGGTATATTGATTATAATAAAGATATACATTTCTTTCCCAAGAATGAAGAAATGGCACCAATAACAATAACTGACACTTCAAATAACTTTATTTGGAATACATTAAGTATTCAAAACGACCTCAACCAAATGCGAAACTCTGTATTCGTACAGGGTGGAGAAGAAATTGGTAATGAACGAACCGAGGATTTTACAGCAAAAGGAGATGAACAAGAGAGGGCTTATTATAGATTTGCTCACAAGTTTTCGGAACGACCTGCTGTTTTATTGAATGGGGTTGCTGTTGATGTCGGTATTGAATACATCGATAGCGATGACGACTTTGAGGCTATGTGGAGTTTTTCAGAGAAATATATCAGGTTTACTGTTGGAAATATTCCCGTTGTTGATGACGATATATCAGCAACAGGATTGCCTTTGTTCCCTATAGTGGTTCGTGTTCAATCATCTATATCTATTAATGAGTTTGGATTAAAAGAATTTGTAATAACAGACCCGACAATACAATCAAGAGATGAAGCCAAATCAAGAGCTCTTGCCGAGCTCCAGGCTTATCAAAACGGACTACAAGAGGGATCATTTAGTACCTACAGCAAGGGATTGAGAAGTGGGCAGACCATAACAGTAAACTCACCACTTAGAGGTGTGAATGAAAATTTCTTAATACAATCGTCTAATTTTAAAATGATTGATAATGAGAATGGTCAATGGACTATAACCCTTGCAACATTAAGATCTATTGGAATTATAAGATTCCTGCAGAACTTGATGAGGGAGCAAGGTATAACAGAAAATGAGAGTGTTACATTATTAAGTTTTTTAGATATTGATGATGGTATAATTTTATCAGATGATATTGTTTCAGTATCAAATAAAACAGGACCTTATTTATGGCAATAATTAAAACAATAATATGGCAACAATAGACCCAACACAAGAATATGATTTTATGAATACACTTACTTTTAATACAGCGAGTGGTAATTGTAATATCAGATTATACAGAGGTTCTGATTCTCCGTTTACAGGTATCGCACGTTATAGGAACGGAACAAGTGGTCCATGGACTACATTATTTTTATCAGGGACTACAGGAACATTTCCTGTAGGTTCAACAACTATGCAGGTGGCACACACATGGAATAAATCAGGTGATGATTATATGACTCATTCTATTGATAATCAAAATACAAATTTAATAGAAATGGCTATTTCACAAAAAGAAGTTTTAACTGGAGCTATTGGTAATTATTTTCTTTATAATTTTGCCCGTAGTTCTGACTCCTTAATAACATCAGATATGCCTGACACATCTCAAGTAACCAGTGTTGGAAGTCATTTTATGAATCAGGCTTTTTCCTTTTGTAATAACTTAACTTCGATAGCCTCAATAGATTTATCTAATGCAACAACTATTGGAGATAGTTTTATGGAAAAATTTGCGAATAGTTGTACTTCATTAACGTCAATAGGGGAAGTAAATTTATCTAACACGACAACTGTTGGAAATGATTTTATGCGTTCTTATGCAGAAAATTGTACATCTATGACCGAATTAAATCCACCTGATATTTTTGACCTTGTTACTGCTGGTGATGGATTTATGTTTGGTTATGCCTTTTTGTGTACAGGATTATTATCATTAATTGTTCCTAACACTTCGAATATTACAACTGTAGGAGATGATTTTATGGTTTCTTATGCACGGAGTTGCACATCTTTAACCTCGATAGGAGTGCCTGACACATCTAATATAACAAATATTCAAAATGATTTTTTGCGTCAATTTGCTTTAGATTGCACATCTTTAACCTCAATAGATATGCCTGACACTTCTAACGTAACTAATATTGATAATTTTTTTATGTATTTATTTGTCGATGGTTGCACATCTTTAACATCGATAGGAGAATTAAATTTATCTAATCTAACAACTGTTGGTGATAACTTTATGGGTTTTTTTGCACTGGATTGCACATCTTTAACAGAATTAAATGTACCCGACACTTCAAATATTACAGGTATTGGAGATAGTTTTATGGAAGCATTTGCTAG
>Ga0306872_100139_pt1 | contig 31700 bp, 33 predicted proteins | sample AntRauMeHopE1498_FD_190455 | JGI IMG/M metagenome (GOLD analysis project Ga0306872, IMG submission 190455) | Saline lake microbial communities from Rauer Islands, Antarctica - Metagenome Hop E1 #498 (v2) (version 2) | ecosystem: Environmental > Aquatic > Non-marine Saline and Alkaline > Saline ...
CCACCGCTCCCAGGCCAGGATTCAAACCTGGAATCTTCGAGTTAACAGCTCGATGCCTTGTCGTTTGGCTACCTGGGATTACTGCTAACTACTGTAGAGTAGTCAACAAGCTTTTCTCTGTATATTTTTTTAGCATACTTACAATCATGACTATTACTATATCTTAACCCAATTACCTTCATTTGTCAAGCTGAAGCCTAGAGAAACTACCCTGGCTGTAGCCATAAACGCTTTTATGTTTTCTGGATCTGACAAGAACTGAACCAGGTCTTTAGACGTTGAGTCTAAGGACGTGTTGGCAAGGATCTCCACCGTCTTCCCACTCTTTCTGCTCTTCTTCTGTCATCCCGGGGTCAAGATCGTGGGTATGGCAAAATGGTGTTGTTATCCAAGAATTATCTACACCGACCTTGAGCCAGTCACCAAACTCTTTTGAATCTACAGGTATCATTCTTATCTCCTTTAGCAGAAGTATATCAGAAATCCCAGTCTTCGTCAACAGTCGATTCTTGTTTAGCAAGTACATAGCTTGAACCGCTACCGCTGAAGAAGTCGTGGTTCTCATCTCCATTGGGAGATAGGGCAGAAAGAATAGCGGGGCTAACCTCTGAAGTTTCTTTAGGAAACAGTGGGTCATACCCTAAATTCATCAATGCCTTGTTTGCGTTGTATTGCAAGAACTTTTTAACATCTTCTGTCAGGCCTAGTTCGTCGTACAGCTCTGCCGTATACTTGGTCTCGTTATCATACAGCTCCATAAGAAGGTTATACGTGTACTCTTTAAGCTCTTCCTGGCGGGCCTGTGGTTGCTCCGCTAGGGCTAGCTGGTACTTATACCCGATATAATAGCCATGTACGGCCTCGTCTCTAATTATGAGTCTGATCATGTCCGAGGTATTAGTAAGCCTAGACCTTGAAGACAAGTACATTGGCCAATAGAAACCAGAATAAAACAAGAAAGACTCTAGAAGAGTAGAGGCTACCTTTCTTTTTAGTGGATCATTCCCGTCATACTTATCAATAATAATTTCAGCTTTCTTATTAAGATAGGGGTTTTCAATACTCCATCTGAAAGCTTCATCAATTTCTTCTGTGGAACAAAGAGTAGAAAAGATAGTGGAGTATGACTTGGCATGAACGCTTTCCATAAAAGCAATGTTTGTAATCACTGCCTCTTCGTGTGCAGTTCTAGCATCTGGCATTAGGGTCATGGCACCAACGGTCCCCTGGATTGTGTCCAGAAGGGTAAGGCCTGTAAAGACCTTCTTTGTAGTGCTCTTTTCCTGTTCGGTTAGTGATGCCCAGGACTGGATGTCGTTAGACACTGGCACCTTTTCTGGTAGCCAAAAGTTGGCTGTTAGCCTGTTCCAAACATCTAGATCGATTGGATCTTCGACCCTGTTCCAATTAATTGGCTTTACAACATGCACGAGACACACTCCTCTACTGACGTTCCTTCTAGGGCTAGTTGCCGAATCCGGATATAATAAATTGTTTTGATTCCTTTTTTCCATGCATTAATCTGGGCACGGTTTACATCACGAGTTGTTGCCGTATCCTTAAAGAATAGCGTAAGAGATAGGCCCTGGTCTACGTGCTGTGTTGCTGCTGCATATGTATCTATGATTTTGTCTGGACCAATTTCATATGCATCCTGAAAGTATTCTAGGTTGTCGTTGGTCAGGAATGGTGCTGGGTAGTATACACGACCAAGCTTTCCCTCTTTACGAATTTCAACTTTAGAGGCAATGGGATGAATAGAGCTAGTACTGTTATTAATATAACTAATTGATCCCGTTGGAGGTACCGCCTGTAGGTTCTGGTTATAGATTCCATACTTCATTACGGACTTCTTAAGTTTTTCCCAATCACTTTGTGTAGGGATATCTATGTTTGAATCTTTAAATAACTTAGCAACCTTCTTGGTAGCTGGCTCCCACTCTGATAAGGTGTACTTATCAAAGTACTCTCCGCTAGCATACTTTGAGTTTTCAAAGTTATCGAATGGGCTTCCCGTCTTTTTTGCCATCTCGTTGGATGCCTTGATTGCATGGTAAACAATGGTGTAGAAATACATATTGGTAAAGTCAAGCCCCTCCTCGGATCCATAGTGAATCTTTTCTTTACCAAGGTAACCGTGCAGGTTCATTTGACCGAGACCGATAGCTCTTGACTTCTTGTTACCCTCGGCAATAGACATAACAGATTCGATGTAGCTAAAGTCTGCTACAGAGGTCAGTGCCCTGATGGCTATAGAAACGGTCTTGCCAAAGTCTGGAGAGCCCATGGCCTTAGCAATATTCAAAGAGCCAAGATTACAACTAATGTCTTTGCCTATGTCGTTGTAACTAAGGTCTTCATTGTAGGTAGTCGGTGTGTTTACCTGCAAGATTTCAGAGCAAAGGTTTGACATGTTGATCCTGCCCTCAATAGGGTTGGACTTATTCACTGTGTCTTCGAACACAATGTAAGGATATCCTGACTCGAACTGTAGCTCTGCAATCGTTTGAAAAAGGCTACGAGCATTGATCTTTTTCTTTTTGATCTCAGAGTTGTCTACCATCTCCTGATATTTTTCTGTAACAGAAATGTCAGACATGGGGACGCCGTACACCCGCTCTACATCATACGGAGAAAAGAGGTACATGTCCTCATTAGCTTTCGCTAGTTCAAGTGTAATGTCTGGGACAACTACCCCAAGGCTTAGGGTTTTGATCCTAACCTTCTCGTCTGCATTCTCTCTCTTGGTGTCTAGGAACTGTAGGATGTCTGGGTGATGAGCATTAAGGTATACCGCCCCAGCCCCCTGCCTAGCACCTAGCTGATTAGCATAGCTGAAACTATCCTCTAGCAACTTCATAACTGGAAGGACACCAGAAGACTGGTTCTCAATCTTTTTAATGGGTGCTCCGGCTTCACGTAGGTTGGTTAGGTTAAGTGCTACCCCCCCGCCTCGCTTCGACAACTGCAAAGAAGAGTTAACAGCACGAGCGATAGACTCCATGTTATCTTCGATGCGAAGCAGGAAGCAAGATACAAACTCGCCCCTCTGCTTCTTGCCCGCATTAAGGAAGGTTGGGGTAGCAGGCTGGAATCGCCCAGAGATTATCTCTTCTACGAGATCCTGAGCAAACTTCTTATCTCCTCCGGCTAGCATCAAGGCGTTCATGCAAATCCTGTCCTCAAATCTTTCAAGGTATCGGGTGCCATCGAAGGTCTTTAGTGCATAGCTGGTATAAAACTTATACGCACCCAAAAATGTTTGGAAGCGAAACTTGTGTGCGTATGCTTGCTGGAACAAGTCCTTAATAAACTCAGGGTCGTACATGTCCAACACGGACTCGTCGTAGTACTCGTTCTCTACAAGATAGTCAAGCTTTTCCTTTAGGCTGTGGAAGAAAACTGTATTTAAGTTAACATGGTCAAGGAAGTAGTGCTTAGCTGCTTCCTTGTCTTTGTCAAACTGGATCTTTCCATTCTCATCGTAGAGATTGAGCATTGCGTTTAGTTCGTGATAGCTGTAGTCATTGTCCATAAAGCAGATGTAACCTTTCTGTTACTTTGTTAACGTCGTCTTTTGTGCCGAATATTTCTACCTTTGCAATAACCGGCACTCCTGTTTTTGCACTGATTAAATCTGCGGCCTTACAAAAATTGTTGCCGAAGTTCATGTTACCCATACCCACAACCCCACGTAAAAGATCTCTGTTTTCTTTGACGTTTAAAAAGTATCGTACTTGTCTTGGGATTGCCGTTCGGCTTTCGCCATTGCCATAAGTTGGCACAAGAAGAACAAAGTCGCTCCTACGAACAGGAACAGTATCCCTCCGAGTGCCAATAGGAATCCTATAAGTATTTCCATCCAATTTCTCCGCAAATCTCTTTGTGTTTTCAGAATAGTTTGAAAAGTAAACTATATCAATGGGTACTGTCAATTATACTCTCCGTTTAAACTAAACCTAGTGGCTGAACCTGAAAGAAAGCACAATATCTAGATAATTTTAAATTGATCTAGGTAATCTTTGACTTCCTCGGGCAATTCTTTAGGTCTATAGTCTATCACATTATCGGGCAAATCCACAACCCTCTTGGGCTTATCTCTGAATGTGTGTATTTCTACCTCTCCAAAGTTATCTCTTACGGTATGGGATATTGCTCCAAAGATTGCACCGCAAACAGCGTCTGCCAGGTCCTTGGATTTTTTACGTGGATGGTCTACCTTATTATTGTTCATAATTTTAAGTTGTGTTAGTTCTTCAAACAGCAAATCTATTGTCGGCAGAGCCACTCGATCTTCATATATCAACATTGCCATGTCTTCATAATGTTTCTTTGCAACGGATACAGTCTCTGTACGAATACCCACAGATTTTAGCTCGTTTTGGATATCAAAGCTTTGCCAGCGATCAAAGCTAACCATCCCCAGATCAAAGCCCACCCTCCTCAGGTTTTGAATCCACTGCTTAACCTCAGAAAGATTAACTGGCCCCTCTACCTTGGGCTCCCACCAAGCTACGGCGTCTACCACGACAACGGGGACTACCTGTTCGTAGTCTTTCATTACCTGGATGTTCACCCATTTTTCCACGTGAGCGATTGCCACGGCACACTTGTCATGTCTTTGTGCCAAGTCTGCATGAACAAAGTATTTTTTGGTTGGGTCTGGCTTAAAGTTTGTATCAAACCGTCGAAAGCTATCTACGGGATTCCTGATGGTCATTGCTGACTTCACCTTGTCCTGCTGCTTAAAGAATGCGTCGGAGGAAAATGTTGGGATGCAGGCAAAACGCATCATGGCGTCTCCAAGATCTGTATAAAAGGCTATCTTAAAGTCTTCGATACTTCTTGTGGGGTTAACCTCCCAGGTCGGCCTTTTAAGTGCGAATACTCCCGGGTACTTATAGGACAGAATATGATCCTCTTCCCAGGAAATTTCCAAAGAGTTTCCAGCGGCATCCTCTGGGAGTTCGGGATTCATGACAAAGGTGTGGTGTCTTTCGATAACATCCTTTTCCATAATTGCGTCATCGTACTTGATAGAAATAAAATCTCCGGGGTACCTAGGAAATGATAGTAAGACTACCTTGCCCAGGTCTGGGAAGCGGGAGTCCACGGTGCCACGGAAGGCCTTGTAAATATTGTCAGCCGTTTTCCCCTGATCATTTCCTGTCGCAACCTCACTTGCAAACCCAGAGATCTCATCCAGGATGGCTACCAAAAGGTTTAGGCCCTCGTGAGATTCTCTTTCAGAATGTCCAGAGTAAACGGTAATAGAGTGATCAAACTCAATTGAGTCCATCTTAGAGTAATACTTCCCTGCGAACCATGGGGACTTTTCAATCTTGGTTTTAAATCCTTTAAAGAAAACGTTCTTAGCTTGTTGCGCGTTGATAGCGACATTGATAATATCAATAGCGTCACCGGAGGGCTTTCCATAATACCTGGCGGGGTCTTTAAGACAAAGCAGTTTATATACAATGTATGATACGGCTACGGTAGAGGTAAAGTCTTTCCCCGAACCTTTGCCAAGTTTTAGTATGATCTCATTTTTTGTAAACTTCTTGTAATATTTATTCCCCTCCTCGAACCCCATCAGGGCCTGTAGGTCTTCTTGGCGATAGATCTGACTCATGCCTTCCACAATGTCATACTGAATGTCAGAGAGAGGAGGCTGCCCCAAATACTCTTCGCCCTCTACAAAGGTCTTGGCATCGACTGGTTTTTCTGCGAATGGACTATCTTCCAAAGCCTCTAAGAAGTCATCAAACATTATGGATTACCGTAATGGTTTCCCCTTGTAAAGCTGCCTCGGAAAGTCTGCGCATAATCTTATCTCTTACCTCTGGGTGTTCTGAAGCAATTTCCATTAAGATACCCTTCAGAATTCCCTGGCGCCTTTCAATTTCTACCATCTCCTCGGCCAGCTCCTTGTTTTCTAATAGCCCAGCCTTTTGAAGCATTTCAATTCTTTTAGACTCAATGTCCATAACAAGCTTGATGGCTCCCGACTTAGACCTAAGATCCCCGACAGTGTCTGCATCCTCCATAACCTCGTAGGACTTAGATATCAGCCTGCCGTAGTGCTCATCTGCGGCTGATAGCGCTTCTCTCGCCCGAGCTCGAATTGTGTCATTGGCAGAGGCTACCTCTTTCCACTCTTCAATTAATGAGACAACTTCTTTCCTGGGGATAGATAGCTGCTTGGAAATTTTTGTGGGGTCATTCCCCTTTAGGTATTCTCCGACTACCTTGTTAACAGTTTCAAGATGTTTTACTAGCTGTTCCTCGCTTTGCACGGCGGGCCCTCCTCTTGGGAATTCTTTTAACTCTTTCTAGCTTAAAAGACCTTTGACAACCGGTCCTCAGCTTATAAACCTCAAAGCAATCTATCCACTGATCTCCCGTTTCGGTGTTTGTGACCAGGGAGTCAAACTTAAACCTCATACCCCACTCATCCTTGATCTTAATCACTTCACCTTTTTCGATCAGGAAGCCGTCTACAGTAATTTCAGGAAACCTAAAAAACTTTGTAGGCTTTACATGACCAGATGTTTTACGATTAACCATTAAGATTCCTTTGCGTGTGGTTTTGTTTCATTTAAGGAACTGCTAGATACTCTATTATACATGCTATCGCTGTAGAAGTCAATGAGATTATCTGAGCCAGTGTAGGAAAGGGCACTACTAAGCCCCGCCCGGAAATCATTAATAATATTAGTAACGCTTCCAACAAAAGGAACCCTAGTTGAGATACCCTCTACCCCCGATACGAAGCCCCTGCCAGCCTCCTGGGCCTCCCTGGAGGCCATTCCACGAAAGACCTTGTATCCATCCACAACATCTCCTGGAGACTCGGATGTTCCTGCTAACAGTCGGCCAAGCATTACTGCGTGAGCCCCTGCTGCCAGGGCTTTTGCTGCATCTCCGGAGTTACGAATACCACCATCTGCAATCACGCTTGGGCCCTCTGCGTAGTCAAACTTTTCTCTAATGTCCATGATGGATGACAGGGTTGGCATTCCGTGACCGCTGACTACCCTGGTCGTACAGGCAGATCCTCCACCTATGCCAACACGGACAGAGTCTGCCCCAGCCTCGGCAAGCCTTGCATAGCCTTCCCAGGTAGAAACATTTCCGGCCATAATATGAATGTTGTACCCCAACTCCTTACGAAGAGTCCTTACGGCATCAGCTGCGTTAACGTTGTGACCGTTAGCAACATCTACTAGGACAAGGTTTGCCCCCATGTCTGCCAGTACTTTTGCCTCTTGGATAAAGCTTCCCTTTGCCCCAACGGAGGATCCAATATTAGTAAGTCCCACCATTGAGCGAGACGAACGAACCATTGACGCTTGTTCCTCGATCGTCATGTAGCGATGGAAAATACCCATAGCTCCATGAAACCCTAGGGATTCGACCATGGCCCATTCGCAAACGGTATCCATTGGTGCACCGATAATCGGAATATCCAGATTGATCTTGGTGTGACCTTTTCCGATAAACGTTTTAAGAGAAACATCTTTACGAGATTTAGCCTCAGAATGTTGTGGGATTAAGAGTATGTCATCAAAGGATAGGTGTTCCTTGTTACTGTACTCCCTCATCTCTCCTCCTTGCAATCAAAAGCAAAACCAGGTAACCGATCAGGTCTGTGATAGTGTCGTCTCCTGGATATTCGTGCCCCTTGCTTAGTCTAGACAGTTTGTCGTCTAGCCGTACCAAGATTTGCTCAGTGGCATTTGCTTTAGAAAATACCCTTACTGGCTCTAGAGCTGAATCTCCGTATGCTTTGTTTTTTAGAATAAGCATATCCTCAATATCAGCCAAGACTTCTGTAATATCATTCTCTGTTTGTTTACTCAACTGTTGCCTTTACTCCTAGTCTTTTCCAACATTTAACACAATTTATATAGGTTAGTCCAGTGAATGGACAAGACGCTTCGTGTGAATCTTTATGCTCACATGAAAGTCTGACATACTGCATCTTTGCCACTTTGGCAAAGTGCCTTATAACTTTCATCTCTTTGATTTCCTTAGTTTGAATTTAGATAGGTAAACGTAAATTGTTTCCACGCTTACCCCGCACTCTTTTGCTATTTCTTCTGGAGTCTTCCTATCGAGATGGTATCTTTTTTTTAACCAGATCTCATTTGTATAAAGTTTAGCACTCACAGCTACCCCCTGTCAACTTAGTTTTTCCCAATTGTTTATGGCATAATGTCCGATACCAATTGCGTCAGCTACATCGTTATCTGCGGTTTGAAAGTCATACTGGACATCAACAAATCTAATTGTCTTTTGTTTACGAACTTCTCGCTCTTTAGTCTTATACCAGGATTCGCTCTTACCTAGAGTGATGCTCCTAATGGCCAGCTTTTCTTCTATGGAGAGCTTGCCATTTCCGATAAACGTTTGCCAGGCAATTGGATTGATTGATTTAATTAAGGTTACCCCCGACATAGACATTGCCCCTAGCATTGCCCCCTGGACTAAAGCTAGATCTGCAACAGTCTTTGGGCTATTCATAAAAACGGTGTGCTCAATAACAACCGCTTCTGGAATACCATAATGATCAAAGAAGGCCAGGGTCTTTAATGCTGCATCTTTAACCTTGATATAAGTTGTTGACCCTTTAAAGTTTATTTTGCCAACAGACTCTAGCTTATCCTCAAAGAATATTGCAAATGCCAAACTGTTCGTGCTGGCGTCAATGGAACAAAGGGTCTTTGGCTTACTCGTTATCTGGCTTAGTTTTACCATTAGCTAACCCCTTAATTTCCCTGAGCGTTTTCGTAACGTCGACAGGGTTTATTAGGCAAGAAAAGCACAGTGGATCATCGTTGTAAGCCGACAACCTAGACTCGCATAGCTTACATCTTCTCTCTTGCCCCATTCTGCGATGGCGCCTTTCGATAGCATATCGTTGAGCTATCTTTTCCCTCGTTGCCAACTCTCGACATTCAGGGGAACAATATACTTGGTACTTTACACGTGATTCAAAAGGAGAATCACACCATTGACAGTGTTTCATCTATCGGCTCCAGAGCATTAATTTTTACGGCTCCCTCACCAGCCTGATCACAGATTGCCCTTAGGGGGCAAGTCTTGCAAATCTTTGAATTAGACCTATAGTTCTTTTTAGGAAGGATCTTGTCTTCCCAAGACTTACGAACTGTTCTCATCCATTCAAAGGTTTGGTCTATCCATTTAATGTAATATTCATTTACCTCGACAGGTATTGCCAAAAGCTCATGATTATTTTTGTTTTCATAAAGCAAGACGCCCTTGGCCCTCTTCAGAATTTTCATGTAAATAAGAAGCTGGATTAGGTGACCGCTCTTGGCCTTACGGCTTTTCTTCCTGTACTCAAAGCCTTCCTGCATAGCAGTTTTAATTTCAACTAGGAGCTCTTCGCCCTCCCAATCAACAATGGCATCCCCGTACCCAAAAATTGGGGGGTCATCGTGTATAACCTTAAACTCCGAGTCCACCATAATTCCAGAGTCTTCAATAGCTTTTTGAATTCTCTCATGAGACTTTGTTCCATTAGTCATGTTGGCCCCAGCAAATGGATCTGCGTAGTCCTCAAAGGTTCCACCCTCGAACGCCAGGTACCAGTATCGAGCGCACTCTCCATGGCCATAAGCAATGGTGGAAGGTGCAAAGCTTTTCTTTTGCTGGTGCCTTGGTCCTCGATTGGCGATGTACCCCGAATTAATCTTTTCAATTAAAGCAGTTAGCCCTGGGTTTACGGTTGGCTTTTTTTCTGTTTCATCCATCAGTTGTTTAAGTAAGTTATTAGTCATGATATTATCGGGTAATATACTTTAGAGCGGCTACCAGGTCGTTAATCGCGCTGGCTGCCGTAAAGTATATGTTCTTTTTGGCCCTGTCTCCTTTATCTACATTGGCCATCCAAGTTGCCCGGAATGACATTTTCGCTGAGATTGCTTGTAATCTAACAATTTCTATGGTAGCTACGTTGATTGGAATATCTGGTTTAATAATAAGCTTTGCAATCATTATCAGTGCTTGCGTCAGCTCTTCATCTTCTACGTAGTCTGCAATCTCTGACAGACCGTTCACCATGTCTATTGTTGTTTTGTTTTCTTGCACCATCCTAGTATAGCACTCTCTCGGTATCGGAGATTTCTCGCTTCTCCCTAATGCTTACGCTACTTGCCCCTGGCAACCATGGAACCAGGACTTGATAGAGATCCTCAAGAAGAACAACGTCCTGGATCTGATACTTTTTCATTTCAGCCCAAGCCTTTTTGTCATCGTTCATACAACCAATCCACAGGCTAAATCCTGAATGCTTTACCTTAGATCCTACGCCTAGGGCTTGTGCAACATAGTCTAGCTTGTTGGAAGGAAACTTAAAGTTGGCTTTGACTACGCTCATTAGGTCAAGATCTTTGACCATTGATGGAGGAGTCATTCCATTTTCAAGGAACTCCCTCTTGATGTGCTTGTGGTCAAAGGCTGCGGAGTTCCACCCAAGAAGAACATCTGCCTCTTCCATCATGGAGTGAAGCTCTTTAAGCATTGCTTCTTTTCCATCGTGGTGTACCGACTTGAACGTAACCTTCTTTTTACCCTGCCACTTGGCACCGAAACACAACATCTCTGTGCTTTTAATAATTTGGTTGATGCCAATATTTTGATCCCAAAGACCCCAGGTATAAACTTGTAGGGGTGTCGTTTCAATATCTAACATTAAGATTTTCATTTATTGTCTCTCTCTTCAATCAATTGTTCTAGCAGTGACATTTCTATTACAGCTAGCCTTGTCTTGCTTTCTGATGAACCTATAACTACAACTATAGCAGGATCTGCGTTAGACTTCAAGGCATCGGTCACGGCCTTTGCCCAGACATCTCTGTTTAGAGTAAAGCTTTTACCAACCTCCTTGAAATCAATCACAAAGTTAAACCAGGATGCGTCACCCTTTTTTGTATTACGACCACTGTTTTTGTGGAGCTTCGCACCGATTCTTTTGCCCTCAGATCTCTCGCTCATAATCTTTCCTATTTTTTCTTGTGTTTAAACTTACCTTGGTTAGGTGACCGTCCAAGCAGACCCAGGTTAATTCTTTTGTGGTTGGGTAGTGCCTTAGAGTTGTAGCCCCTATCTTGCATGTATGGCATACAAATTGACCACTGTATATTGTGTATCTAGGCATTGATTCCATCCACCAGCTTTTGTTGAAGTTCTAGGTCTTCCTTAACGTAGTTAACGAAAGCTTCCCTGCCCTGAACCTTACTGCCGTCTGGAACAATGTACCAGGCTCCTGTGCGCTCCACCAAGCCATAGATTTCTGCTGTATCCACAAGATCTCCTACTGCATCAACGCCAATGAGACCCCCCTTAAAGTAGAAGTCATACTCACCTGATTCGCCGGGAGGGGATGTCTTAGAGTTTTGGATTTCCCACCGAACCTTTCGACCAACCTTCTGCTCGATTAGCTTGTCGTTAGATCTAACCTTTGCCTTGATCGCCTGACTGTCAGAGGAAGAAGAAAACAGCTTTACGATAGTGGAAGACATAAACTGAGTAGCCAATCCCCCCGTGGGTACAGACTGGGTGTACATAGCTGTGATGTTATTCCTTGCCTGAGAGATTGCCACAATTAGTGCCGGCTTCTCTTTGTTGTTTGCATAGTTAATCATTAGCCATGCGTGTTTTAGGTCTTTGGACTCCGCCCCAATTTGCTTAGTCTGGTCTAGAGACTTTAGCTCGCTTGAATCTTTTTCAAAGTACACCGCTGGTAGCAAGGAGCTGATGCTGTCAATAACAATCATGTCTACTCCAGCATGTAGCAAAGCTACGGAAACATCAACCATGTCATTAATGCTTCTAGCTTCTGAGTAAATAAGCTGCGTCGTGTCCACTCCAAGCTTTTTTGCCCACTCCTCGTCGTAGGACATCTCAGCATCTACCCATGCACAGAGCTTTCCTTCTTTTTGTGCTAGACCAATAGTCTGTAGGCACAAGGATGACTTGGCACTTGACTTGCTACCCCACAGGAGGACCTGCCTTCCATAGGGGAATCCACCGCCCAAAGCCTTGTTAAGTCCTGGGCTAGGTGTTGGCTGAAACTCTGTCTTAATACCAACGGCTGGGCCAATCTTTTTTCTAATCTTAGGATCTAGCAGTGCTAGGGCCTGTTCTAATGTTACATTGCTCAAAATCGAACACCGTGCCTTTCTGGTCTTGTCTTGTTATACTGCCTTTTTTCTTCAAGCATTTCATCTAGGGAATGTTCGATAAATCCGTGCTCTCTTAGTCCCGCCCAGAGATCCAGGGTGCGAATAATGATATCCGCAAACTCTTTTACAACCTCTTCGCTACCTCGGTCTTTACGAACGGCTTCCATAACCTCTGTAACTTCAGAAACAATCATCATACATTGCTTTCCAAAGAACATGTCGTCTACCTCGTGGTTCCAGAATCCTTTTTCTATTGCTGTTTGGTGTAACTCTTTTGCTAGATCGTCAAGCATGTATATCCTCCAATATAACTGTTCCATCTTTTGTTTTTCCAAGGGAAAACTTGTAAGCGCTTCCTTCTTGTATCTTCATGTAAGCCTTTGCAAACGCTGTGGGAAACACCAAGACTGAGTGTAAGTCCCTGGACAAATCTGCTAAGGTTAGGGTTGCCATCTTCTTGCCTGCCTTAGTCATTCGGGGCTTAAAAGAAACGACAAACATTTCTCCCTCTGCGAATGGCAGCTGCCTGTAGTTCAAGAACTTAATTAAAGAATTATTACTGCCCTTCATTTCATCCGAAGGAATAGCTGAAACAATTCGGTTATCGCTGGCTAGCATAAGATAGGTCTTGCCCGTCTCAATACTTGTCTGCTCCTCGTCAAAGATACCAACGGACCCCGTCTTATCTAGGATCTCAATTCTAGACCAACCCTTGCCACGCTTTATGGCCTTGACCATCCCCAGAAGAATGAAGGAGCCCTTTTCTTCGAAGTCTTCTACGTCACTAAGGAATGCGTGGTAATGGGAAGGTACGGTAATGTTAAACTCTGGCAGGTTTAAGTACTCGTAAAGGTTTTCTCGAACCTCGTTATCGTCTCTTGGGTTATCTGGAAACGTTGCTGCTCCAGTAATTCTAAGAGACTCTAACTGCCTTTTTGTAACACCATTACCCTTTTGCCCAAAGACGTCGGACAGTTGCTGATAAGACGAGTAGGGTCTTGACTCTATGATAACCTTAGCTGTATTTTCCGAAACGAATTTGATAGCGGTCAGGCCAAACCTGATTCCTTTACCCTCGATTTTAAAGTCTGAATCTGAATCATTGACATGTGGCAACCGAAGGGTCATACCCATGCGTTTAGCCTCAATAAGATAGTCCGTTCGAGTATCCTTGTCTTTTTCATTTTTTAAAAGGGAAAACATAAACTCCAGCGGGTAGTAATGCTTTAGCCAAGCTGTCCAGTAGGAGAGCGTGGAATACGCTACAGCATGAGACTTGTTGAAGGAGTACCCAGCGTGGGCTTCGAAGTCGTGCCAAAGATCTTTCGCAAGGTTCGGGGCCATAAACCTTGAGGCACCCTCCACGAACTTATCCTTAAACACATCAAACTCTTTTGCATCTTTCTTTTTACCAATAATCTTACGGACCTTGTCTGCATCCGCCATGGACATTCCTCCAAGTTCCACACAGGCTTGCATGACCTGCTCCTGGTAAAGAACACATCCAAAAGTTTCAGAGGTAAATGTTTTCATCACATCGTGCAAGTAGGTAACTTTTTTGCGACCGTGCTTGCGCTCAAGATATACCTTTCCAATTGTGTTCATGGCACCAGGGCGTACAAGGGCGTTGGAGGCAGCCAGTTCTGCAAAGTTTTGGACCCCCATCTTAATTAGTAGGTTTGTGTATGGAGTAGCTTCACACTGAAAGACACCCTTAGTATATCCGTCTGACAACATCTGATAAACACTGCTGTCTTCCATGTCAATATCTAATAGATTAATCTGTTTGCCTGTGCGCTCTTTCACGATATCGAGGATGTCTTTAAGAACACTAAGGGTTTTTAGGCCCAAGGCATCGATCTTGATTAGTCCAATTCGTTCTGCCTCCTCCATGTCTACAGCTACCACGGGAATTCGGCCACCGCCACCTGGAGAGCTTCTCGTTTCCATTGGGGCGTGTCTAAATATTGGGTCCTTGCTAGTTACGACTCCTGCCGCATGAATTCCTGTACCCCGAATTCTACCTCGCAACTGCTCCCCATACTGCATTACCTCTGGGTACTTTTCCCTAAACCACTCTGTCTGCCTAGATGTGCAATATTCGTCCCAGGTGTCCACCAACTTTAAGACTTTGTTTACGTCTGGCAGGGGTATGTAGAGAACTCTAGAGATGTCACGGACAACACCCTTATCTTTAAACTGCAAGAAGGTAGCGATAGATGCCACGTGCCTGTATTGTTTAACAAGATAATCTTTTACCTCTTCACGACGAGTGTCCTGAATGTCTGTATCGATATCTGGAAAGTCATTTCTTTCTGGGTTGATGAACCTAAAGAATAGCAGTCCATGCTTAATTGGATCGATGTCTGTAATGTTTAGAGCGTAGCACAGCAGAGAGCCAGCCGAGGATCCTCGCCCTGGGCCTACTACAATGTCCTGCTTTTTTGCCCAGACAATCATATTACGAACTACCAGGAAGTAGGGACCGAAGTTCTTGTCTTCAATGACCTTCATCTCTTCCTCTAGACGATCAAGGTAGACCTGGTTGCTGTCCAGCCCACGCTCAACAAGGCCTTCAAGGGCTAGTTTTCTAAGCTCTTCGTTTGGCTTTTGGTATTGAACCGGAAGCAGGTCTAGGTGGTCTTGAATGTTATAGTCCGAAACCTTGTCAGAAATTTCATGAGTAGACTCATACATGTCTTCTCTGTCGATACCCTGAGCACTCATTTGAGCCCGCATCTCTTCATCAGAAAGGAGGTGGATGTCAAAGTTGTCGAACGTAATCTGTCGCTCTCCGTATAGATAGTTTAGCCTATCCTTTAGAGTTTTGTGTTTTTTAGACTTCTCGTATGTTGCTTCTTTTTGTACCTTGTTGCTATAGGTATTAAGAATAAGCTTAATTTCCTGGATATCTTTTTGTCCTACGTGAGCGTGGTGGCAGTCAGGGGTGACTACCGGCTTTACCCCGAACTCGTCTGCCAAGGCCAGTAGCTGGTGGTTAATCTCTGCGGGGTTGTGTGGCATAACCTCGATGTAATAGTCGTCACCGAAGACCTCCTTGTGCCACTCGATTTGCCTCTTTGCTTCTGCAAACTCCCCCGCCTCAATGGCTTTGGCGACTGTTCCACTAAGACATCCAGAAGTTACGATGATGCCTTCCTTGTACTTTGCCAAGACCTCGTAGTCAATCCTAGGCTTTTTGTAAAACCCCTCTGTCCAGCCGATCTCATTTAGCTTGTTGAGATTTTCCAAACCCTTTTGGTTTTTGGCAAGGAGGACTATATGGTTGTAAACTAGGTCGAGCGGACCCTCTCTACTATCCCGATCGCGCTGATCGAACCTGTCTTCGGTTATATAGCCCTCCACACCAAGTATTGGCTTGATGCCTTTTTCTTTGGCAGCGCGGTACATCTCTCTGTGACCAGAGAGGCTTCCGTGGTCTGTTATTGCCAAAGCCTTCATCCCTAGCTCTGACGCTCGGTCTACGTACTCCTGAGGAGTAGCAATACCGTCGAACAAGCTAAAGTGAGTGTGTACATGCAAGCCAACGTATGACATCCCTGCCGCTTACCAGTCCGAGTTAGAGCTAGACGAAGAAGAACTTCCGCCCTGCTGGTCAAACCCGAGGTAAAAAGCTTCCTGCTCGGCGTAGGGAATCTTGTTCAGTGCCATTTCGATAGGATAGGGCTCAACGCCTTCCCAACTAAACGGTTCCGTATCTGGAGCCGACGGGATAAGGGTGTAGCTTGTGTCAGTCCCCTGACCATTTCTCTTAAGTTTCCACTGAAGACTTGAAATACTACCCGTCTCAATGGCATACTCTCTAATGGTATTAAATACTGACATCTTGCTAATTCCCATGCCCCAGATGGCAACGTAGGGGTCCTGGACCCCATCGTTAACCAAAACGTTGCAGTAGAAGCGAAGCCGGCCACGCCATCCGGCTTTGGGATCTTTTCGGTGCATTTCTTCTGCCCAGTCTCTTCCTTCATCGTCCATAGTATCTACGGCTCGACGCTTAAAGTCTTTGGGATTTGTGTGCTCTTTTACAACCATGGCAAGGCCACGGTCAATTGAGTAGCTGGAGGACTCTTCGTCAAGCTCTTCGATAAAGCGAATCTTTACCGCTTGTCCGTCAGCTAGCTTTAGCCAGTTTACTCTTGGTTTGTTTTCGTCGTACCGTGGTTTGTCGAGCAGGGCGTTGATGTTTGCTAATCCCTTAATTACGCTCATGTGTTTTTCTCCTTGTTATATTGTGTTTGTTTATTGTAGCATAGCCATTATAGATTTGTCAAAGCTCACGTCGATATTCCTTATGGCGTCATCGTCCATGTCTCCAATATCTTTATATTGACCATCTAGTTTTAATACGGAAACTCTTGGACCAATCTTTTCAAGGAGTCGGTCTTTCATGTTCCCGCCAGCTTCGTCATTATCTGCAACAACATATATGTTGTTAAAGTATTTACGAAGAAGATCTACTTGTATATTTGATACGTTTGCCCCCAAAGTTGCAACGGCTGGTAGTCCGACCTGGTCTAGCCGGATGACGTCAAAGGATGACTCAACGACAAAAACTTTACTGGAAGACTTTATTCTGTGTAAGTTGAATAGAACCTTGCTCTTGGGCAGTCCTGGGGTATTCTTAAAATCTTTGCCCTCCACAGATCGCCCGACAAAGCCAACTAAGATTCCGTCTGGAGAATGTATTGGCACGGTAACCATGTCTCTAGATGAAGAGTATCCCAAAGAAAACTTATTCATTGAGTCTACATGAATGCTTCTACCGTTAAAGTATGCAAGGGCCCTGTCTGAGGCCAGGGAGTCTAGGGCTAGCCTTGTAACTACAGACTGGTCAAACTCGTGGTAATCCGGCTTCTCGATTAGCTTGCTGACAATTTCATGTCTTAGGTCAGACTCTATCTCGTTTTGCTTAATGTACCTAGCTGACTCAAAGTATGTTTTCTTTGCAACGAACATAACAAACTCGTAGATGTTTGAGACATGCTGGCAAGAAAAGCAATAAAAGGTGCCGCTGTACTTGTCTACTTCTCCAGCGGGAGTCCTGTAGTTTCCATGAAAAGGGCAAAAGACTATATAGTCAGAGTCTACTTCGCCGGTTATCTCTACGCCGATTCCGACAAGGATTCTTTTTGTTTGTTCTGGGGTAAGTACAGAACTTGGTTTCCTTGTATTCCCATTATGCATTGGCTTTTTTTCTTTCCTACGTATATTCCATATATTGATAGTTCAAACTCGAAGTAGTTACCTTTACTATTATACGACAAAGTGAAGTCTGTGTCAATATCTAATCTGGGGACATACCCAGACAACTTCATCTGTAACAATATTAGCTTATCATACTCAAACCTCAGCCTCACCAGGTCGTAGTCGCTGGATATTTGTCCGCTAATCCCAAACTTTTTTATTGGTTTGTGGTGTAAGGTTGTCATATTTAATTATAACTACATATCTTCAAGATCTTTGTACTTGTACCAGCCCTTATCAAAGTCGGCCTGGACCATAAATTCCCCCATAAATCCATTACGGTTTTTACGGAAAACGCACTCGATGACATCGCTATTTGCTCCACGACCAAGGGCCAAAACCCAATCGGCGTCATAGGCTATCTGACGACTCCAGGCTGTTTGCCCCAGGGTTGGAACGGTGTCTAGCTTGGTAACGTCATCTGGTGTTGCAGAGGAAATGGCGATAATGGGAACCTCTTCTGCGTTAGCCATAAGCTTTAGCTCACGTGAAAGGTTTTTCATACGTACCGTTTCGTTTTCAGACTTTTGGTTTGGGCTCATGAGCTGCAGATAATCAACGATTACAAAGTCTGGCTTATACTGATCAATCTTTCCTCGAAGAACAGATGGGTTAATTTCTCCACCGGAGTCATTCGAGATTATCTTAAAGGGTGGCTTGTCTTTGATGTGTCCGGCATGCCATCTTTTTAGGTCATCTAGATCGACGTCGCCACTGCTGAGCTTTCGGTGTGACCAAAGACCTTCGCCCATAATAGTAAATACTCGATTCCGAACCTCGGTTTCAGACATCTCAAGGCTTACAACAAGGGGGGACTTCCCCTGCTTCCAGGCCTGAACTGCAAAGTATAGAGAAAGCCAAGACTTTCCAATTCCAGGATAAGCTAAAAATACCCCAAGCTGTCCAGGCATAATTCCCGAAGGAAGGTAGTTATCAAATCCAGGAAGTCCGGTCTTAATTCCCAACATCCCCAAAGCTTTTTGCTTTTGAACGTTCTCAAAATATAGGAGTGCGCTTTCAAGGTCTGTGGCATCGATGTCTCTCACCATTGCCGTATTCTTTTTAAGCTCTGAGGTTTTAGAGATAAGCCCCTCAAGTACCGAAGCCCCCTGGCCACCCTGAACCCCTGTAGCTGCATCCCTAAGAATCTCTTTAAGATTATCGCTTAGATACGTAGCCTGAAGCTCTTCTAGGTGGTGCTTTGTTGCCCCAACGTCTTGCAAGAATACAAAGTCTTTAAAGTTATCTGAAACTAATGTAATAGGAGGAAGCTCTCCATTGTTTTCTGTATACCTCCGAACAAACTCCCAAATGTCTGTATGAGTTTTGAATAGATTTTCTGCGTTAGCCTGTAGCAAAACGTGAATCTGTTTATCTTTTAATACGGCAGATAGAACCTTTGCCTCTACGTTATCCATTTAACCATTCCTTAGCTAGATTCCTGCGCTCTGCTCTTTCGTCTTCGTCTTGCTGTGTTCTTTTCCTGGATCTCAAGATTTCGTCTGCATAGTTAGCAAAGTACTTCCAGTTAGGGTTTTGTGCTACGTCAAAGTAGTACTGTAATAGATCGTAGCATTTGGGTAAGTCATAAGACTCAATGAGCATGTCTGCCGCCCATTGTTCTTTGTTTAAGTTGTGGTCTGGCTTAGCCCCATACTTTTCTCGATAGAGCTTTTCGTATCTGCTAAGCAACGACATTCTCGCTTGCTTACCAGCCATTACTCTGAGACTTCTGCCTTAGATTCATTAACCTTTGCGATCAGCTTTTTTTCTACAAAGTCGTACACACGAGTAAATGCTTCATCTACATGCTCGTCATTACGAATGCTGTCTTCAACTCCGATGTCAATCCTAAGTGATTGAAAGTTTCCTAGGTTTAGCGTATACCCCAAGGTAACGTTAACTTTAGTTTCGTTATTCTGCATCTCATACCCCTCTAAATTAAATAGACTCTAACCACAGTGGAATAAAGTCTCCATTTTCTAACCTCGTATATGTAAGGATACCACTTCCCATACGACGTGTCAACTCCTGTTTTGTAGGAGTTATGTCGTTAGTAATTAGCCCGTCTTTCCTGGGACGCCCTACATGAAATGAAGCCAGGATGTCACGGATTTCCATGACCTTTGACGCTGAGTAGTAGGACCATAGCCCAAACTTGCTTACTCCATCTTTTTGCGCTCCTACGGGTGCGGGGATTATTCCGTTTTGTACCAGGGTAGGAAGGTACTTCCTGTGCCTACTTATTAGCTCAGCTGTCTCTTTGACGGTATAAGCCTTTTCCCTATTTTTCTTAAAGTCAGAAAGTAGGCAGCTTTCTAGTCTGTCTTGGGTAACATTATATACAGACATGATTCCATTAGACCTATTGATATGGTAATGTCTAACGAGATCTCCGTTCAGAAACCACAACTTTCTGCTACCCACGATTACTGGGGCAGAGTTATATGCCTCTCGATTCATTGGCATTTTTTATACGGGGATACCCACAGCTATAAGGTTTAGGCCAATGTCTGCAATTCCAATGCTGTTGAATCTAACAGTTCCCTCTACCCTGTTTGTAGTAACCCTTGTTAAAACTACGGTTACATCTTTCCCTGCGTCGGTGTTAGCTTCTCCAATCAGAATTGGACTAACAGTAACTACTGGAACATATTGAAAATCACTATAGTTGTAAGAAAAAGATGCCTCCGTACCTGCGGAGGTTATTGAGTTGTTTGATACCGTAACGTACCCCCCGACGATTCTGGCGTCTGAAGTCCGGACACTTTGAGTTCCTGCTGAAACCGTATCAATGCTTGTGTATCTTCCAGTGGTTGGCGAAAGTTGAACGGCTAGCTCGTTGACTGCGTTAGCTAGCTGATAGATATAGGCAAGGTCCAGTGGCTGGCCTCGCTCAGGTAGTGGTACTCTAGACATATTTTCTCCTATAACAGTATACCATTAGTTGGGTGGTGGTTGTGACGGGTCGGAGATGTCCTCGTTATCTAGCTTATAAACTAAAAGAGAAGACCCTCCTCGACTTTGAGGGTTTGCCCTGATGTATATTTCTACAGACAATCGTGTGGGTGTTGACGCAACGTTTACGAAAGCTCCGCCGCTAATAACCAGGTCATACGATTTTGGAAGAACCAACCCTACCTGATTTCCATCAACCCGCTCTGCCTTTACCCAATTTGCGTTAGCTTCGTCAACGTCCCACCGAAGCCAAACGTCATATTGGTCTGCTACTTTTATTAAACTTCTAGAAACCCTATCGAGGATAGATATGGAGGGCCAAGCAATATTAACGTAGGGGCTTCTTGTTGGACGAGCTACAGAAATTTCATCTAGTGCTCTACCCTCGGGCCTCTCAAAAATATAGTTTGGCTTTACGGTATGAAATGGTGAATAGTGAGAGAAGGTATTGCTGTCTTCTGAAACAACTCTGTACCTTACTTCATACCCGAAGCTGTAGTCTTTGAATAAGCTCAGTGCGGGAAGATCCGCCTCTGGAAAAAATCCTTTTTGTGGACCAGTTGTTACCATTACTCCACTCCCAGTCCAAACCTAAACTCAATCGATGTTGACGCATTGGACTCTTTGATAATTGGCCTTCCGTCTAATGTCTTGATAACGGAATATCCAGTTAGACCATACAGGGGGCTTTTGATTGTCGTGTTCTCAAACCTTAGCCCGTCCAAAGAAATGTAAAAGTTTTCTGAGGGTAACGAGCTACCGATCTCTAGAACCGTGGCATAAACTCTAACTGAGTTAATCCCGCCCCAGGTAAAGTTTGAGCTTCTAGCCAGTTCAGAAAACTTCTTTTTAACAACAAAGTACCTATTGTTTAAGAAGTTTACCTCAGAGTCTGACTCATTTAAGACTACCTCAAATTTTGCAAAGTTTGTAGGCTGGGGTACATCAGCGTTTACAAACTCGACCAGTAACCTTACGGACTGTACGTCTTCTGCCTGAACGTCTTCTTTGCTTAAAACAGAAAATGCCAATCTAAGTTCATCCTCTGTAGAGTTAGAGTCAAAGTCCAGGCTTACGCCGTTAAAGTGGATATGCGATCCAGCGTAAGAGGAGGCTAGAGGGTTTACTTCTAGGCTTCCGGTATTTGTATTGGGCGTTAGAAACGAAAGGTCCCCCCGCAACATCATCGTTGTATCTAAAAATCTGGGCCTTTCAAATAAGTTAACTCTAATTGGTGCGCTAAAGATGGTATTGTTTGAGTTTGTTCTAAACACAACGTCTTCCACGGCAATCTGCCCGCTGGGCTGATCCAAGTTTAGCGGTGAAACAATCTTTTCAACCCGAAGCGTGGCGCTTTCTGTGTGATACTCCCAGTTTTCTGATTCTCCGAAGGAGTAAACCATCCTACTGTCCAGGGCTCCGGCTGCGGGGTTAGATCGTCCCGGGTAAATTCCAATTTCTGTAATTGAATATCTTTGCTCACTGGGAAGCTCTGCAATAAAAACAACGTTCGGATTTCCATTTTCATCGTATACAAAACCACGAGACGTAATCGGTGTTCTTAGTACCTCAAACTCAAGCTGTTCTTTTGTAGCAAAACTTGGAAAGCTTTGGCCTACAGCGAGTGGCCTTTGACCAACCCCAACAGCCAGGTATGAAGCGTATGACTGGGTCTGACCAATTAAATATTTAGCTAAAATGTTTTTCCCGGTATTAGTAATCAAAAAGTCCTCCTAGTATATTGTATCATCTTGTAGTATCCCATCAGACTTTACCTCGATCTGTAGCCTTTGATTTTTTGTCATATTAATGACGTCTACCACAAGGCTTCCTGTCGAGGGGTCGCTATAAACAATGTCACGAATTGGGTATGTCAATTCAATAAACGCCTGAGCTTCTTTAAAGGAACTGAAACATCCAACCTTTGTGTCGTTATACCGATTAAGAACTGGAAAGGGGCTTGGCTCAGAGCAGTCATTGGAGCCTTCTTCCCCAATGTAGAAGGGTGCTGGGGCAGTACCGTTTGCTGGAACATACCTATCAAACCTAATGGCAAAGTTTTTAAAGAACTCTTCTGATGTTCCCGTTACCTGAAAAATATTACGGGGGTTGTAAAGACTTTGAATGGTGCTAGTATTCCCAATTAATCTATAGGATATTCGCTGTCCATTGACAATGTCATTCCTGGCAATATTTATTATTTCTTGGCCGCCTATCCGCTCGAAGAGGAGATCCGTGATTATCTCTACGGGAATCCCCTCTTCGTTAAATAAGATTAGGTCTGGGGTTGCAACCTTAATAGACGAATCTATTACGGCTGAGTTCCTTATTGTTTCTGGTATTTCTGGGGTAGAGCGAATATTAGTCATTACTCGGTCACCTCCGTTAAGAAGATGTTGCTTGTGAGATTCCCCGAACTTTTAGAATACTCTATGTTATATACGACAAACCTTTTATCCCTGTCATCAACATTATTAAATCCGGTTCCAGAGTCGTAGTCTATTTCTATGATGTCTCCTAGCTGAATCGTTGGCATACCGAATACAGAAATTCCTACAGACTTTCTTTGTTTCATTATTTTTTTGACTAGCCAATCCATCATTCTGCTAGCGGAGTCCCTAGTCTGAATGTACGGAGCATCCAGGGTAAATTCTCTAAGGCCCTGAGTAAGTCTACTGAGCTTAATGTCTGTATAATATTTTTTAGCGTCTATGGGTGACTCGACAAAGCTTTCTTCTACAGAAACTGGGTCTGAAAAATTAGCTCTTTTTTGAAAGTAGTCATCCACGGTAAGCTCGTCGGTAGACTGCTGGGTAAAGGTTACCCCCTGAATTCTTAAGTAGTTTCCGCTGGTGGAGTCAAGGTTTAGAACTGAGTCTGTGTGATTGAACACAAGAAACTCTGCACCGTAGGAGCTTGCAAAAAACCCTGCTACAGTAAAGCCCTGAACCCTGTTAAAGGTTGGAGAAAGCTGTGCGGACAGGGCTGGATAGGCTTTGTCATACCTAATGTTAAAGTAAGAAGCTTCTCTTAAGATTGTTCCAAACTCTTCGAAGTAAATCTTATATCTTGGTGGCTCTGCCGCACTAATACCGCTGAGATACGTAGACTGGATCAACCCACTAACTGCATATTTTTGAAAAGAACTTTGAGCATTAAGGTCTACGTTTCCAAACGCCGAATTAACGGGGGTGCCTAGAGAAAACTTTGTATTTTGACTATAGTTTTCTGTAAGGGCGTATACGTTTTCAAACATACACTTTGCATTACCCCGAACAAAAAGAGCCATGTTATTAACTATTGGGAGGGGGTCCTCGTCTCTGGCTATTCCAACTATAACATTATTTATATAAAGATAAAATACCCGTACACCCTCTGTATCCTCGTACTCTACGGCAAGATCATAAACCGTAGTAGAGCTTTCCGCAGTAAGTCTGGACTGGCCAACAAAGGTTCCGTCGTCTACAATGATGCTTCCGATGCCGCCAAAAAGCTTTACTGGAATTGCCAACTCTGTATCAGAACCTAGCTCGGCATTTCTTTGAATTTTATAAAACAAAACATTGTTAATGGAATCGCTGGATTGTTCGACTAACTCATCTTGCTCACTATTGTCAACGTTGTACTGCTCTAAATCGTTTTCTGTCATTGCAGCAATTTCAAAGTAGTAGCCGTTGTTGTTACTAGGGTTTAGCATGATTGCTAACCCTCCCCCGCCACCCGCAAGAACTGGGGCCTGTCCGGTCTCAGTATTTGTAACTGTGTAATAGGTGCTGGCTCCGTCTGGTATTTGTCCACGAGTTTCGCTATTCTCTATTTTGCCTATGATTCTCATCCGTGTTCCGAAATGACGGAACCGATCTTCTAAAGGCTTGTGAATATAGGAAACAAAGTTTCTCGGGGCTTCCGTAGTATCTATAACGTTTCCTTTAAACACTAGGGCAGAAGACTGTACCGTGGGGGAGTAGGTAGGCTCTTGGTAGGTTTCTTCTGTATATTCTGTTGCAAATATATTTTTAATAAGTCCAGATACGCTTGAATTTTTATAAACAGAAAAATCTTTACCGGCAATACCGGATTCAGATTCTGGAATTATGTCTGCGAGCACTACAGACTTAAGCGAAATTTTTCCTATATCAACTCGAAAGCTATCATTAACATCTGTGGATGTAAGGACATTGTCTAATGTGATGATTTTGTTACCAACATCTATTAGTTTAACTCTTGTGTTAGGATTAATAACATTTTCTTCTGGCTCACCGCTTCCATTAATAACATACATCCCTATGGCAATGTCCGCAACAGAATCTAGCTGGAGCCTAGCGTTAACACTGTTTGACAAAAGAGTAACTCCAAATAGTGAGACAACTTCCTTAAACTCTGTGTCAGAAATATCTGTTATTGTTTTATTAAGAGTTAGCCTGTTATTTCCTGGGTCTATGCTAGAAATTCTTGTTTTTTGCGGTATCAGGTTAAAGGTTGGGGATCCTCCGTCTTCGTCCTCTCCATCGTATTCCCTAAATATATAGTCCCCAACTTTGGCCAATGTTGCATCGGATACGTTGATTACAGCGAAGCCGTCATTAGACTCCAGGGTTACCTCTTCGTACCTAACCCTGTTAATCTGCTGCCTTGACAGGAAACGAAAGTCCATCTTTAGACCAGATCTATTTTCCATGTTGGTCCAATAACCATCTAGCCCTGAGGCGTGGCTTACAACCTCTGTCCCAAATTGCCCCCTGCCGTGTTTTGCAACTACCCCGTTCCTTCTCCTAGTTCTTCCACCAACAATTTCAAAATGTGGCTCTGAATATATTCTTACCAATCCTGTAGGATAAAGCTTTCCATTAAATGGAATTTTTGCAAAGTATTTTTGATATTCTGCTGTGCTTGTGATCCAAACGTTACCCCCATCTGAATCGGCAAAGTCAGCGTCTGCCTGACTTAAGCCTGGAATGCTAAACTGTACGGCATCATACCTAAGGATCTCCCCGTTAGCAAAGAAGTAGCCATTATATCTTGCGGTCCAATAAACTCCATCACCGAAGTCAATAACGTTATTCACTACCTGGTGATTTTCTACAACGGGAATCTCGATTCCAAGATCTGAATTTAGAGGAATCGCTGTAAGGGCGTATGCTGTTTGCTGCTGGATTTCTTCATTGCTAGACCTCGTGTTGTCTTCTCCCGCAACCTCCCAGAGGAGCACGGGTTTGTAGATCCATGTCTTCTCTCTATCTATTAGGCTGGCTTGACGAATAGTTCCGTAAGATTTTTGAATTGATCTGTTGATATAACTAATTTTGCCATTGTTAAAAATTTTATTATCTGTAAAAGATATGTCCAGAATGTTTGACAGCTTATCCGATGTACCCTTGTTTGCCAGCGCTCCGTCTTTTTCAGAATCTTTAGATCCACGCAAGACTAAATCGGTTGGCCTCTCTTCTTCTGTTGGGAGAATGTATCCCTTGCTCATGCAGATAAAATTATTAAATTCGTCAAAGAACATTGCGGTTTGTGTTGATGTTGCTAGGTTATTTAATATAGCTGCAATAGTTTGATCTGGAGCAATAAAGAAAAACGGGATAATCTCTTCGTCTTCCGTCGGATTTCTTAAAAACACATAATTAGAAAATCCAATAGAGTCTAGTAGCAAAGATATGGCATAGCTTAAAGATACATTTGGAACAAGTATTTGAGGTGCTGTGGTAGACTCAAAATAAAAAAACAAATCCCGTAGCTGCAGGGACACCTGCCTGTTTGGGGCACTAATGGAGGGGAAGCCTTCTGAGTACATTGTCTTAATTGGAATGTAGAAGTCTTTTCCGTTAACCTCTTTTACGATTTCGTAAAACTTAACCTGAATATTTTGAGCAGTATAGCTTGACACAAGGCTATCGGTGTTTTGTTCAAAGAATGCCTGGTCAAAATCAAAGATGTTTACGCCACCTACTGATGCTAACAGCTGCCCAATAGGAAGACCGCTAATCCCAAGATCTGATGCCGACCGTGTAATGTTAAAATCAAGCACTCTATCTGAAAGATCCACGGACAGCCTGGGGGAAAGCTCGATAAGGTCAAGGGTTGAGTCAAAGACATTCATTGTGTCTACGACTAGCCTTAATCCTTTGATGTATTTAAATTCTCGGTACTCGATACCCTGCGTTGCGGGGCTTGTAAAAGGAGCTGGTGAAACTAGCTCTTTTACGAATTGCGTGGCAGAGGAGACATCCTCGTCCCCAACGGACCACCCATACGAGGCCGGGAAGGTTGTATAGATACCTGTGGCCATTGATGGATCGTTGACCACAACGTGGATAGTCCCGGGATCTTGTTCATTTTGTTTTACTAAATAGGCCGTACCATTTGGCATATCTACTGGGCTTGGCAAAAAGTTTGCGACAGAAACTTCTCCCGTATAATTAAAACTTTCTTTAAGATTTTCTGGAATATTTAATCCATAGAACAACTCAACGTATCCATCCGCACCAACAATTGGCAAACCGTTGGCTCTAACAGAGTTTTCATCAAAAGCGGCGGCGTCTAGCCAAGTGTCATTTTCTCCTAGATACTGAACCTTCCACCTTGTTGGAACCGTCTTGTTTTCTTGTCCAAAGAATGGATCTGGGACAATAGAGTTATCTTTAATGAATGGGCCAAGGTCTAGGTCTCCAACATTTGTTTGCATCTTTATGACTATCCTGTTTGCGGGGACAGCTTTTTTGTATGTTACGAACGGGGCGGTATCCTGGATAAAGTTTTGATCATTTAAATTAATGTTAGCAACCCCACGCTCAATACCGTTTTCTGTTCTGTAAGATGTCCAATACTTAAACTGATCTGACTTATCTGACATATAGTATCGGGGCCTTTGGGCCATGTCTATATTAGAAAAGTGGGAGAACTTGTTATCAAAAAACCTTAGCTTGTTAATCCCTGAACGAGGCCTAAACCTTCCGAAGCAGTCCTCCAAAGAGTACAAGAGTTTTTCTTTTTGCTTTTTAGATATAAAAACAAGGGGGATCCCCTCGTCATCGATTCCTCCATCAACAACGACATCGGCATCTGTTGCTCCTGTGTAAAAGTTATTTACCTCGTCGTTAATACTAAACGATTGAGATATAAAGTTATACTCTGGGCTTGCTAGATCATTTGGGCGGTATCGATAATTGCCAAGTTTAAGAATGTTTTCTGCAATGTTCATATTCCACTCTGCAATAACAGAAGAGTTTAATCTAATAACAGAAGAAGTTTCTAGGTGCTCTTTAAGCTCGTCATTAGAAAACATTTAAACCTCTGCTAGGGATAGGGAAACAGTCCAAAGATCATGGTTGTCACCACCACGTTTTTGCACACTATAATCAAATGAATTAAAAAACACCTCAACAATTTCTGAGTATTCTCTAAGTCTATCTCTTTCGTTTCCTAAGTTGTAATGATTATCGTAGGACAAGTAGATCCAAAAAGATCCTTGATTGTTTCTATACCATTCTAGCAGATCTGCTCCACCCGCACCACCATCAGAGGTGTATTGTTGATCCTTAAAGAATGGTGACCCAGAAGACTTTACCGGTCTTACCGTCCCCTTAACGTTTGTGGAGGTTACTAGGTTGTTTATTTCCCCCGGCTCTGCCCCGCCGGTAGCGAAAGTTGGTACGACACTAAAGGCTCTGGAAGGAAAGTTTTCCCAGTTTGTAGATATGTTTATCTTATCTGCAATATGGTAAGAGCGCATTCTTCCGTTTACTGTTCTTTGTTTATTTTCAATTCTTTCTATCTGAATATCAATGGCGGCCCTGTTGTCATCTGAAATAATAATAAAGTCTTCGAACTCGTTTCCCTCTGGAATTCGAGCACCGGTGTCTTCCGATAGATACCCTGAGTTGTTGGCAAAAAGTAAAGCCTGCGGCCTCTTGTACTGCTTACGACCTGCCATGTAATTTTCTGTAGCCATTAGAACCTATTTCCCCTAATTCTTTGAGAGTCTACTCTCTTAATTTGATCAATTACCGTTCTGGCTATCTGATCTGGATTGGAGTCAGATTTTACGTTAACGCTAATGCTGTAGTTACTATTATACACCGAACTAGAGTTTACAGAGGTGCCTTGAGGGGAATAAGATTGCTGACTATCCATGCTGTCAAATGTCGGAGACTGAAGCTTGGGCATTTCTACTTTTTGATTGTTAAGATTTTCCAAAACTCCTAATCCATACTTCCTGACAGAATCTCTTTTAACTACAAACTCTCCAGGTGTCAGCATTGCCGGAACGCTGTCGGAAATTCCCGTACCGGGAACCAGTCCTCCTAGATTAAACCCTGCCCTATTAATGCTGAGTGGCTTGTTATCTACCCTAACTTTTGCCAAGTCATCGAGAAGCTTCCTAAAAGCTGATCTAAAGTTTGAAGCAAAGGTCTTTCCAGCATCCCCAAAGAATCTCCCAAGGTCTCCGGAAATCGATTGTCCCGATTGCCGAATTTGCAGCAAGGAGTTTAGGGCGGCTCCCGCAGACCTGGCAAACGCGAAGCTAATGTCAGAAAATAAAGTCTTGCCAAGCATTTCACTCATGTTTATAAAGAATTTAGTAATAAGCATAAGTGACTTGATCGAAGCTATAGTGGCTTTTCCAAAAATTCCAGGAATGCCTTTACCCACAGTTTCTTCTGCAACTTCGGGTATCGCATTAAAGGCTGGCTGGATTCCATTGGTTAGGCTGGTACCGGCACTAACTCCTAATGTTGCAAACTGTCCACCAATAGCGTTAATGCGTGGCTGGGTCGTTCCTGGTAAAGAGCTAAAGTAATTGTTTAAGGGGCCAAAGCCTCTTGCCGAATTAAGGCCTGCCGTCATTAGCGGTCCAGTTATCCCACTACTAATTGAGGCGGTTGTTGTCTGTGGAAGATCTTTTTTAAAGAAACCCGTAAATCTTTCAAAAAAGGTTGGGGTTTTTTGGGACGTTTGTACCGAGGCTGTCTCAACGGCAGCGACGGCGGGCCTAACAATTTTAATCATTGCGTCATGGTTAAAGGTATGTTCGATACCTTTAAGGAGTGCATCCCCGGCCTTATTCCCAGACATTGAGGCATTTTGGGGAAGGGTATTGTCAAAGCCACCGCCGCCAGAGGTTGTTGGAGGGTTCGGCGGAGATACGGGGATGATGGATTGAGGGGTGTATGGGTTAAGCATTCCTGTGGTTCCCTCAAAGGATACGTTTGCATCATTGTTTTTTATCCCTTGAGTCACCCCATGGTTTGCTTTACCACCGATCGATTCCCAGAATACTCTGGCTCGCTCCTGTGCCGCCGCTGCTCTCTCTTCTGGCTTCTTGCCCCTTTCTATCCAAGACTTTTGCCAAGCATCCAAACCTCGCTGCTGCTGCTCTGTATTCTTTACGGGCGGTGTTTCTTCCTCGTCCTCGTCCCCTGTCGTTCCACCACCAGTTCCGGGATCTGGCTTGGGATCAGGGCCTTCGAAGTCAGTATCAATATCGTCAACTGACCCCTGCTGTCTAACATTTACAAACAGGTCAATTGATTTGTCTTCAAAATCATTCCAATATTCGGTAATGTCTTCAACAACGTCTAGCGCATCTTGCATGGATTTTCTGAACTGTTCAGAATTAACATTGGCTAAACTAATTTGATTTTCAATTGCTTCCCATTCGTCCCTTGTTTTATTAAGAACGGTTAAGCTTTCGATAAGTAGAGCCTGCTGCCTGTCTAAAAGTTCTACCTGCCTTGCTGCTGGCTCAATCCTTTGCTCTTCAATATTAAATATTTCAAGCTGAAGATCCCTAATTCTTTGATCCAGCTGCTCACGAGTTAGCCCCATGTTTCCTACAATTTGCGCTAGCTCTTTTTGTCTTGCTAGGTCTAGCTGGTCTCCTGCTTCCTTTAAGCTATCTGCTGCTGCTTGTTGAGAGGCGTCTCTTGCTGCCTTGGCCGCCCCGGCAATGTCTCCCTGAGAAAGGGCATCCGCAATGTCTAGCTGAGATTTTTTCCGCCTTTGAATACTTTCATTGATTCCATCAATCTTTTCTAGTGCCGAAACTCGATCGTCATAAGATTTATTAATGTCAATCTCTTGTTGAGATATTCTTTCTAAGTCTGCTTCAAGATCGTCTATTCCTCCGGATCTATTTCTAATATCAGAAATAGCCTCCTCGCCCTCTTTTATGATGTCTAGGAAGGGGTCTTTGTCAAGATCGAACGCAATCGTTATCTGTTTTTCTTTTGTGCTAAAAGCTTCCATGGCTTTAGAAAATCCTTCTTGGAAAATTTCTTGTAGGCCTGAGAAGCTTAACTTTTTAATTCTTATATCTAGGTTTGCCTGGTTGGCAGCATCGGTCAGAGCCGTCCTAAGAGTTTTTGGGTCTACGCTTGGATTCATTATTAAAGTTTGTAGCTCTGAATCGCTAAGAATGGCAGACTTCTGGGCCTCGCTTAAAGATCTTGCATTGTTTTCTATAAACTTAACGACACCTTTAAGATCAACGTTTTCAGCGTTCTTCTTTGCGAGAGACTGGGCTGCGTCAAATGCTCTTTGTAGCTCAATAGACTGTTTAGTTAGCTTTATGCTTTCTTTAATTACGCTATTGTCTTTTTCCCTGGCAACCGCTGATGCGAAGGCAGCATCTTTTACCGCATCGTAGGCCATAGCGGAAGACAAGCCCGCTGCAGTAAGCTTCCTGAATGCCACCATTTGCTCATTGAGTCCACTGATTACACCCTGCTGCTGGCTTTGGAATTCTCCCAAAGCTATTGCCCTTAAAGCTTTGCCCATATTTTCAAGGGCAGTGGTAGCACCAATGATATTTCCAGCCCCATCAAATTGGAATAGCTCGTCCTTTCTTCTTTCGTATTCTTCTGGGTCCATACCAGTAATCATGGATATTAGGTCTTCCCCTGCTCCAAGCCTTCTTACTTGTTGCTCAAGACCCTCGAATACCTTTATTTCTCCACCGTCGTCAAAGAGTTTGTCTAATGCCTTTCTAGATTCTACCCAGCCAGTTGTAAACTGAAGCTGACTCTTCCTTACATCCTTTAGTCTTTTCATTAGGTCATCTAGATCTGATGCCTGGGGTCCTCCGCCGCCACCGCCGCCACCGGTATCGACAGGTTCTTCATCGCCTACAGTCATGTCCATGGCTGACATCTCGGTAGTAACCTTTTCCCCCATAGACTCTGCATAAAGTCTTTGCCACTTAGCAAGGCTGTGGTTTCCTGGGAATGGTCCGTGAACTAGCCCTTCATCACCAGTCCA